>Ga0114959_10000676_pt1 | contig 32042 bp, 25 predicted proteins | sample C_130625_EF_Meta_FD_87317 | JGI IMG/M metagenome (GOLD analysis project Ga0114959, IMG submission 87317) | Freshwater microbial communities from Lake Croche, Canada to study carbon cycling - C_130625_EF_MetaG | ecosystem: Environmental > Aquatic > Freshwater > Lake | place: Lake Croche, Canada... | reverse complement strand
GTATGAAATTCCGTGTTCGCCACGAGTGATTACGAGCGAGCCACTAATTTTTTCGAGCAGTGTTTTTGCGTGTGCAATACAAGCCGTTTCGTCGGCTTCTTCAATGGTTGAAACGCCAACTAATCGAGTCAGTTCCTCGGTATTTACTTTTAAAATAATGTTTTTTATATGAAGTCCGTAAGCCCTTAAATCGGCTACAAAAAGGCAGTTTGGAAACTTTGATAAAATTTCATCTAATCGCTGAATGCGTTGAGGAGTAAGTAATGGATTTGGAAATTGTTGGTTGATAATCAGCACGTTAAGGGTAGGAAGAGCTGATTCGATTGCTTTCAATATTTCATCGAAAACGGTTTCAGAAAGTGCATTATGGGTGCCAAAATCTAGCCGATTTTCTTCAGCATTGATTGACATAGGTTTGGTATAAGTGCATGTATCCCAACCGTTTTGAATTGTTTTGAGATTTGAGGTATCAACATTCAGTTTTTGAAATAAATGTTGCATCTCTCGGCCATAAATATCATCGCCCACACAGCCAAAAACTTGTAGGTTTTCCACACCCAAAGCGACCAAGTTTTGCACTACATTTCCTGCTGCACCGAGCGATGTTTTGGGTTGGTTTCCCCAATACACCTCTTTGCCAGTCTCTACCGAAAACTCTTGGCTTTTCTGATTGATTCCATAATAAAAATCAACGGCAAAATCACCGATTACACCTACTTTTAGGTGTTTTATTTGTTGAAAAACTTTCTTTATTTCAGTGGTTTGTATGGGCATTTTTTGATTTTCAAGTGTCAATTTTTGCAATAACTTTCTTGAATTATGGGATTTTTATTGATCGTACTTTTATGAAAATAATGTTTAAAAGTATCTTAGCGTGCTGAAAGTTGATTATAATATGATCTTCATTTGGAACCATGGCAATTAAAACGAACTTTTTACGATCCGTCGCTAGGGTGGGCTTTATGCTCCGTTTTGCGTTGAGATTTTCAGAAGGCCTCTGTTTGTTCGGTTGGAGGTTAATTCAACATTGATCCTAAAACTATTTCAGTAAAATATTCTTAGTAAAACCAAACTAATTTTCCTTTATACTCATCAATAATTTCGCTTCAAAGAATCAAAACTTAGGTGGCATTTCACTCATTACCATTCATCGGGCGAGCAAATAATTTAAGCAAAGGCAAAGTCACAGCGTTGAGTTTCAACACTTGATGAATAGCTGCTATTTTTGTTTATTTTTTACAAATTTATGTTTTTTTTGTTTCTTATGCTAACTGGTTTTGTGTGATTTTTTTTCAACTCGCAGGGGAACGATCTTGTGAAAATTTTGGGTTATTCCGGAAGGTTTTATAGGCGTTTTTATTGGTTAGTTCGTTCATTGGGAAAGACAGTTTTACGAAAGCCAATTTTGTATTTAATTTATAAAATCAAATTACAAAATTTCCTTCATTTCTCTTGTTGTTCCAATAGAAATATCACCACCGTCGCTCATCCAATGTCATTAATTTAAGGGGTTTAAGAAATTAATTTGGTGAAAACTTACAGAAATAACTTCGATAGGCGTTAAACTTTCGGGAAGGTAAATCGTCGAAAAACACAACCATTATCAACACATTTCCATCACTTAATGACATTGCTCTAGCGACCAATTTCATTAAGTGATGGAAATAAGTCAGAATAAGAAATGTATATTTTAGCAGTGTTTCTGAAGAGATATTTCACTGCTTTATGCTCAATTCCTTCTTCTTTGCAATTAATTCAAAAACCTTAACTTTATGACATCTCCCGAGCCACTGCGTGGGGAAAAAATCTTGAATTTGCGTTTTGCAGCCGAAATCAATATAATTAATTTATCCGATAATAGGGAGGATCAAGGCGTTTGGGGAATCCCAATGAGCATAGCACTCAATGAAGTTTACCAAAGAATTTGAAAACTATAATTAATGAGTGTCTCATTTTTACCAGTTAGCAACTATTACGAATATAAGGATCGTTGGAAATATCATTTGTTCTATTTTATTTTTTCATGAATGATTTATATTTTTATGTTTAATAATTTATTCAGCCCAATTAGTTTATCTATTGACTAATTTTAAACCAAAAATGTTATGCCAATAGCTACGGTAAAATTTTTTAATGCGACCAATGGTTTCGGTTTTATCACACCTGCAGGTGGTGGTGGTAATGTTTTTGTCGATGTTACTGCCTTAGAAAGTGCCGGGTTTGTGTCACTCGATCAAGGACTGAGCGTTGCTTACGAATTGGAACAGGATAGAAGCGGTAAAATGTCTGCGGTTAACTTGTCACCAGCATCGTAAAATCAAAACAATAATACCTTTTATTAAAAAGCCATAAGTTAATGAAACATAAGCTCAAATACCTAATTTGGGCTTTTGTGGTTTTTAAATAGCCGCTTGTAGTCTTTGCGAGACACAAAAAGGGAGTTTTTATGTACCCACGGCTGGTGTCCACGAGAGCCAACTTTCGTCAAGTTCAAATTAAGCCATTTTTGTCGTTAATTAGTTAAAAATCAGCCATTTGAGTTGATTATTTTTTTTGTTTGGCGAGAAAACATTAGCCTTTTACCCACGGAAACTGCCCGAAAAACCCTACGTTGGTGGCATGGCTCGTAGAAATTAACGAAGACAAAAAATCAAGTACAGATCAGAATATTAGCGGTGAACCAAATTTCGTCATCGGAGTGATGAGCTTGAAGTGGGCCTAATTATCCTAATTCTGGCAATAATTCAAAGAAAAAAGTATAACTTACCGAATCAATTTTAATCCAAAACTATTATCTCATGAAAAAATCAATCCTAATTCTTTTCACTTTTTCGTGCCTCATTACACAAAGTTTCGCTCAAAAACTTAGTCCAATTGAACAAAAAATAATCTCACAAATTAATGCACAAATGCCCCAAACCGAGGCAATTTTAAAAAAAGTTGTCAACATCAACAGCGGAACGCTCAACAAAGAAGGCGTTCGAGAAGTTGGTGCTATTTTTAGCAAAGAATTCGAGGATTTAGGCTTTAAAACTGAGTGGATTTCTCTGCCTGATTCACTCAATCGGGCGGGTCATTTGGTAGCTGAACGCAAAGGTACACAAGGGAAAAAACTGTTTCTGATTGGCCATTTGGATACCGTTTTTGAAAAAGCTATGTCATTTACGCCTTATACGTATTTGAATGATTCAACCGTCACGGGACAAGGCGTCAATGACATGAAAGGCGGAGACATCGTTTTACTAGCTGCCCTTAAATCTCTGAAAGACAATGGTTTGCTGGACAATACCAACCTTACAATTTATTTCACAGGTGATGAAGAAGGCGCAGGGAAACCCACCAGTGTGAGCCGAAAAGACTTTATTGAACGTGCCAAAAAAACCGAAATTGCTTTGGCATTTGAAACCGCCATTGGTCTAAATACTGTTGCGACGGCAAGACGTGGATCGAGTGGTTGGCGGTTGAATATAAAGGGGATTATGGGCCATTCGTCAACCATTTTTAGTCAGCAAGCGGGATACGGAGCAATCTACGAATCGGCTAGAATTTTGAATGAGTTTAGGGAAAAATTAAGCCAAGAAAAGTATTTGACTTTTAACCCAGGCTTGATTGTGGGAGGATCAGAAATTAACGAAAATCGAGAAGCCATCGGCAAGGATAACATCATTTCGCCCCGAGTAACCGTTACCGGCGATTTACGATTTTTAACTGAAAATCAAAAAGAAAATGCCCGCCTAAAAATGAAAGAAATTGTTAGTCAAAATTTGAATAAAACAAAAGCAGAAATTATTTTTCAAGATGGAATTCCCGCCATGGAACCCACTTCTGAAAATGAAAAAATATTGGCCTTGCTCAATCAAGTGAGTTTAGATTTAGGTTTTGGTGAAGTTAAAGCGGGCGACCCAGGTTCTAGAGGAGCGGGAGATATTTCTTACATCGCTAAATATGTTGCTTGTCTAGATGGTTTGGGAGCTTCTGGCAGAGGCGCACACGCACCTGGAGAAACCATGAATTTAAAAGAATTTCCAAAATTAATTCAACGAACGGCGCTTTTGATTTATCGTTTGACGAGATAAAAATGAATGTTTACGATAAAATTAATGTAAAGGCTCAGGTTTAATCAATTCCAGCGAATCGAAATAAAAAAATAGTCCTGTCTTTAACGTATTATTTTAAAGATTTTTCATGCAAAAGGCTCACAACCTATTAGTTTCTAATCAATTGTGAGCCTTTTGCATGAAAAATTATTTTCTATTTCTTTCCCCCAAAGAATATGGTTACATATCCAGAAGTAAATAAATTTTTATTTTCGGATAAGGCCATTATGTTTACTTTCTTGGTGTATGCCTCCGCCAAAAAACCAATTTCCAAACTGATGTTCGATTGACGAAAAGCATCTAATTCAAAGTTTAACGCTGCTTTAAGATTTATACCTGGTACGACAGTTGATTCGCCCAAACCTTCAAGAAAGCCACCACTCCCCGCAATATTATTGGGCGTATGTTTTTTGGGATCAAAAATTTCATCTCGCACCGTGCCTCTTCCATAAAATACTTGCACATAATAAGGTTTAAGCAGGCCAATGGTTGGTCCACCCGCAATAATTCCGTTTACATTCAAGCCACCTTCTGATGATTTACGGAATAAATTTATCTCCCGACCATATTGTGGACGAATGGCAAATAAATAATTTTGTTTCCCATACACGTAGCCACTTCCGGTTCCGCCCACGGTTGTGGTAGTTTCACGGTTGTGGTTTACACTTACAATTTCAAAGTTTAGGTAATGAAATTGCTTATGAAAGGCCTTATTATCGATTAAAATTTCTTTGCGTGCGACTATTCCTCCTAATATCCCAGAATTTGTGTTTGTGCTAAGGCCAAAAGAAAGAATAGACCTAAAATTTTCTTCATCTACGCTCTCTTTTAACGTATTTTGATTAGAAACATTCCTACGTTGAGCCATCAAAATATTACTCAATAGGAATGAAAAACAAACAATAAATGACAAATTTAGTACCTTTTTCACGATGTATATGACTCCTAATGGGAGATTAAATTTTTATTAAACACAATTTTAAAAACGTTTCGCTTAAATTTAAGTAAAATTTCAAATTAAACATCAATAGATCACATAAAATTAAACGCATGCCAACCGTAAAAACCAAATATTTGGGTGACCTTCGCACTGACTCAATCCATTTGCAATCTGGGAACAAATTAATCACAGATGCACCAACCGATAATATGGGGAAGGGCGAAGCCTTTTCTCCAACTGATTTACTTGCTACTGCAACTGGATCTTGCATCTTGACAACGATGGCAATTGTAGCTCAACGAGATGCTATAGAATTATCCAATTCGGAGGTGGAGGTGACCAAAATTATGACACAATCATCACCAAGACGGGTGGCTCGTTTAGAAATCAACTTGAAAATGCAATCAAATGTTGCCTTATCACCCGAACAAATTACAAAATTGGAAAACACCGCTCATAAATGCCCAGTTTCGCTGAGTTTACACCCCGATATTGAACAGGTTTTGATTTTTGAATGGCTTTAGTTCTTGGTAATTAGTCCACCGTTAAGTAAATGGATTTCAGTTTTGTCTCTAGCATTTCTGAGCGGTGAACTTCCCGAGAGTGGAAAGAACTTTCGGGATGTTCATGGAGCTTACTTAAAAGTTTAATTAAAGATTCTCAGTCAGCTAAGCCAATACTCCCTCCAACTCCGCAAAGGAAATATCAAAATGCGATGCGTTATAAACACATTCTCCATTTTGAATAATTAGTATTTGAGGCGATTGATGTTCTGTCTTGAACAGCGATGCAATTTCGGATGAAATAGGTTTGAAACGCAATAAATCTAAATAATAAGGCTTTAATTCTCCTACTTTTTCTTGTTTCCAATTTCTTTCCAATCGATTCAGGGCAGTTCCAGAAATGGAACAAGTCGTACTATGTTTCAAAATCAGTACTGGGTAATCAAATGACTCTTCCTTGATAGTTTGAAGTTGATTTACTTCGGTTAAATTAGTCCAATTCATGATAATTTATATAATTTATATGTAAGGTATAGACAATTTTTGTCGTTAAAAAGTTTCTATTTTCAGTTAGGAGTTGGAAGGAAAAAAGGTCGTTAGTGAGCGGTTTGCAGTGAATCCTACGTAAAAATATCCACATAAGTACACACTACGGGAAATTATAAATGCCTGCTTCAAACTAAAAATTAATGAGTGCCTCGCTCATTTCTTCAACACAAACTGCGTAGGTTGTTGTTTGGCAAGCATCAACAAGATGCCTCCGTAGGTCAATCCTTGCAGTAATTTATTGGCTCTGTAATCAGAAATATTAACCAATTTGGCGTATTCTTTTGAAGTAATTTTATTATTTTTTCGGAGATATTTTACCAAGAATTTCACATTCGGTTGTGCCAATAATTCTTCATCTACTTTCGTATCATCCTTATCCAAAATCTTAGTCATTTCTTTGGTCACGGGCGTAGTTTGATCATTGGCTCGAACATACATGATACGATTACCTTGCTCGTCAATGGCCTCATGAGGCTTTTCTTTGCTTTCGGCAACAATGACAATCAAAACTTTACGTTTCCCTTCGTGGTTGTAAGAACTGTATTTAATTTCAATGGGTGGAACGACTAATTCCGTGGCGGCATAAATAATCTTCGTCATCTCTTCAATTTCTGAACAGCCTTTAATGGATTTATCATCGCCAATGCCGACCAATAAGGTTCCTCCAGATGTATTAGAAAAAGCCGCCAAAATTCTAGCAGCTTTGTGAGGATTTTCGAACCTACTTTTAAATTCTAAATGGGTAGATTCTTTTTGCTTTAGTAATTTAAATAATTCGTTTTCAGACATTCGTGCTTTTTTATTGATTTTCCCTTAATTTTGAATAAGGACAATCGGGATATTTTGGTTGTATAATTCTATTTCATCCTAATCATTTTAGTAAATTTACACAATAAAAGCAGAAATTATTTCCTTCATCATAAAATCACCAAATCATTGAATTCTAAAATAAATTCAGTTCCGTTAAAAGCCTATCTGTTCTTGTTATTAGGTGTATTTTGCATCGCCTGGTCGGCAATATTTGTAAAAACCGCTCATGCATCGGCGCTTACTTCCGGGTTTTATCGCTATTTCTTTTGCTTTTTGGGCTTGCTTCCCATTTGGATTTACAAAAAGATAAAAATTCCGATGCTGAAAACGCTTTTATGGATTATTTTAAGTGGATTCTTTTTTGCTTGCGATATGGCATTGTGGAACCTCTCAATCTTGAAAACCTCCGCATCAGTCTCAACTTTATTGGCCAATAATGCCTCGATTTTTGTGGGTTTAGGCTCTTTGCTGATCTTTAAACAATACCTCCCTCCTATTTACTGGATTGGACTTTTAATAGCAACCATTGGCGTTTTTACCGTGACAGGTCGTGATTTTCTGGAGAATCCAATTTTGGGAACGGGTCATTTAATGGCCATTGGAGCGGCAGTTTTTTATGCAGGATATCTACTCATTACCCAACAAGTTAGAGAGAGCGTTGATGTAGTAAATTTTATGGGTTGGTCTTTGATCACTTGCCTTTTTTTCTCTTATTTAATTTGTTGGCAACAGGATTTACCGATGCTCAATTTTGACAATCAAACCTGGCTTTCTTTCGTTGGAGCTGGACTAATCTGTCATTTAGTGGGCTGGCTTTCAATCAATTATGCCTTAGGATTTATACCTGCAGCCATTGTATCGCCAACGCTATTAATACAGCCAGTATTGACCTCCATCATTTCTTTTTTCTTGTTAAATGAAAACCATCGAAAAGAGCAAATTTTCGGTGGTTTCATTGTTATTTTGGGGGTATATCTGGTCAATAGAAAGTGATCATTATTACGTGTCCGAATGCCCCAAACTACACTCAGGGTCGATAATATCCCTAACAATTTTTTTCAACTCCTTGGCTTCGGGAAAATGACCTTCACGCTTGCGGTCGAAGATAAGTTGGTCGTCTAAAATTACTTGAAAACGCCCCGCCACTTCACTTGGACGAAGGCTCACTTCCAACAAATCATCCTCAAAAGTGGTTAGTAATTCTTGTGCCAACCATGCCGAACGCATTAACCAGCGGCATTTTGGGCAGTATTCTATCGTTATTTTCGATTTCATTTTGAAGAAAGATTAAAGGGTTTTATATTACACTCCATTAACAAAATTAAAAAAATAATACCATGACCTTAGAATTAAGAAGTGATACTTTCACAAAACCCTCGGCAGCGATGTTGGAAGCCATGTTTTCGGCAGAAGTGGGCGATGATGTTTTTGAGGAAGATTTTACCGTTAAAACATTAGAAGAAAAAACCGCTAAAATGTTTGGTTACGAAGCTGGACTTTTTTGCACGTCGGGAACAATGACTAACCAAATTGCGATAAATGTTCATGTAAATCAGGGCGATGAAGTCATTTGTGATGCGCTTTCGCACGTGTATTTGTATGAAGGCGGAGGCATTGCGGCAAATTCATCGGCTTCGGTAAATTTATTACACGGCAATCGTGGGCGTTTAACGGCTGAGCAAATTTCGGAAGCAATCCAAGCAGACAACGTTCATTACCCAATTTCAAGATTAGTTTCTTTGGAAAACACCGTTAATAAGGGCGGAGGATGCTACTATCAAATAGCAGAAATTGAGAAGATTAAGCAAATTTGTCAGGCCAACAATATGGCGCTACATTTGGACGGCGCCCGAATTTTTAATGCCTTAGTTGAAACCCAAGAAAGTCCTTTGGCATTTGGCCAAGCATTTGATTCTATTTCGGTATGTTTATCGAAAGGTTTGGGAATCCCCGTGGGTTCGGTACTTTTAGGAACGACAGAATTTATCAAGAAAGCCCGAAAAGTCCGTAAACGTTGGGGCGGAGGTTGGCGACAAGCGGGATATTTAGCCGCTGCCGGAATTTATGCCTTGGATAATAATATTGATAGATTGAAAGAAGACCACGGACGTGCCAGAGAAATTGGGAAAATTATGGAAGGAATTTCGGAAGTTGAAGAGATTTATCCAGTGGATACAAATATTGTAATTTTCAGAGTAAATGATAAAATTTTGTCCTCAGAATACGTTCAAAAATTAAATGAGAAGGGCATAAAGTCATCTACATTTGGCAAACATTTAGTCCGATTTGTTACCCATTTAGATTTTACTAATGAGCATTTAGAAGAGTTTAGAAAGAGTATTTTGAGGTAATAATATTTTTACATTTTAACTACTATTTATGGAATCACCACAAAACCTACTGGATGAGCATGAAATTTTTCGTTCAGTACTTGTTCCCACTTCAAAAGGCAAACGCTTTGTTAACTATTTGATTGACCTAATTGGTTTCTATGTGTTTGTTTTCGCAGGAGCCATTTTTATTGGCGGTATTTTGAGTTTATCGAATGCACAGGCAGCCATGTCATTTTTTCGGGGTTTAGAAAACACGCCCAATATTTTAGATAAAATTATTATTATGTTGCTGTATGGGCTATATATGAGCTTGGTTGAAATCCTGTTGGCAGGAAAAAGTTTGGGGAAATTTATCACTAAAACTCGAGCAGTCTCCTGGGATGGTTCAAAACCTACCATCAATCAATTGGTGACCCGAGGATTTTCCCGTGCGGTTCCTTTTGATGGATTTAGTTTTTTAGGCGAAAATTCAACAGGCTGGCACGACAAGTGGTCGGATACGATGGTGGTGGATGATTCAGCGTTACCATCTGGAAAATTCTTGTCGCACACCAAATAACAAAAACGCCTCAAAAGTGATATTTTGAGGCATTTTTGTTAAAATTTCTTTGGCTCATTCAATTCAATTACGTAGCCATCGGGGTCGGTAACATAAATTTGAAACGCTCCGTCAAAACGTTTTTGACGATGATACGGAACATTTTTTTCTTTTAAAAAAGCTTCAATCTCATCGGCAGAATTTGTTGGGATAGATAGCGAAAAATGGGCTCCATTTTTATCGTTATTCGCCACTGGGTTTTCTCGGCCCAACAATAAATGTAATTCTTGTCCTGCCGCAACCCTAAACCATCGGCGGACGGCCAACATATTATCTGGCACCTCCAAAGGGGATAATCCAATGATATCACGGTAAAAAGTAACGCTTGTTTTTAAGTCTTTCACGGCTAAACCTACATGGTTATACGAAAGAATAGTAATGCCTTTTGTGGTTTTAACCTCTTGGCTAAAACCTTTGAAAGTCAATACAGTAAGCGCCAACAATAAAATTGATTTTGAATATTTTTTCATGATTTAAATTTAGGGAATTACACGCTGCTGTTACAAACACATGGCCACCTAGCTTCTACTGCTAAAGCCAATTACTTCTTAGCAACTTTCTTACTTTCCTCGACCGAAATAATTTTCAAATATTGCTCGACCTCCAATTTCTTATTGGCCAGAATTTTTTTATCCTTATCCAAGAAAAGCAAATTTGGGTAAACTGTGGTATTGAAATTATTCGTAAAATCGGTCATCGTGTAAGAATCATAAACATTAATAAAGGGTTTGGTCTTGAAATCTCGTACAAAATTAAGCCACTTTTTTTTATCTCTCGTCCCGCAAGCCAGATAGATTTTCACGCCTTTTGCCGATAATTTCGGATATTCATCCAACAGCTTTTTGGTTGTTTCCTGGCAATGATGGCATTCGGGATCATAAATCATCACGAGTGTATAATTTGCCCTCACGCCATACAAAGGGGTGTAAACGTCCAAGGTATCAGTCATATCCATATTCAAAATTTTATTGCCAATCAATACTGGTTTCATTTTCATGACATATTCTTTGTTGCGGCGAATAGACGAGGTATCCCAACCAGATTCGGAGTCTTTGAAAATGTATTTTTCGGCTACGTGAATATAAACGCCTTCACGTCCCATAATTTCGGGCGCAATGAATTTTTGAGCAAATTTACCAACGACATATTTCCTCAATTCAGATTTAAGAGGTGTTTTTTCTATGATGGCATCGGCAATTTGTATGATGGTATCAGGCTCAAAAAAACTGATGTTTTTCAGATACGCATCCATTTTTTTGCCCACAAAAGGCGTTCGCAACATCCTTTCATCTGAAAGATTTATATTGTCCCAATAATGTTTAAAATAATAATTTGATTGGCTGATGGTATCTTGCAAGGTGGCTTTTTGTGGCAAAGGTGGCATTTCAATATCTACCCCCGCTTGAAGGATATTTCCCGTAAAGGTTCCCGCATGATTTGCTACAAAAACTTTCTGAAATTGCGCTAAGTCATTGTAAATCAAACGCTTTTGCGCATCACTTGCGCCTCTTAATTTTTGAGCCTTGGCATTGGCTTGACGGATGAAATCTTGAAATAATTGTGCCTCAACCGAACCCGTGATTTTCAAATTATTGGTATAATCTGAGGTGTCCGTTTCCATTGAAAAATTTTGGTCGTTGATAATTACATCAAAAATTCTACTTCTACCCATGGCTACCACATAAAATCCGGCGGGTAATTTCTTTTTTCCTTCAAAAACGGCATTTCCGGTGGCATTCATTTTGGAAGTGTCCTGAGCAAGAAAAGTATCTTCGTAATGATGCACTAAATAAAGCGTAGAATCTCGCAATCCTTTGATTTTTAGGTCAATACGATGTTGCGAGAAAACATTGAGAGGAATAAGAAATAAGAAAACTATGGCGATAAAATTTTTCATTGGTAAAATTCTGTTGTTCGATTTTAATTAATAATTAGGCGAAATTAAATCGAAAATACTGAAAAAATGAATGCTTTACTTGGTTTAACATTCATTAACAAAATTGAAGATCTACAAAATTTTTAAAAAAAATTTATTTTTGTTCGATCTGAGATGATATGGATGACATAATAAGCGTCATTCCCTAAGCAATGTGATGGTTAAATGCGTTCAGGAAGAGTCGTTGAAACCTTATTCAATGTGAGAAGTATCCACTACCCAGCGGATTTATGGGGTTACGCTCATCTAGATTTTATTAAAATTTAGCAAAAAAATCATTAAAATGAGAAACGATTTTAGGGTGAAGCGGATACACAAGGAATGACAAAACACCCTCGGCTCATAAATTTTACGTGCTTTCTACTGAAAGAAAGCCGCTTTTTTAGCCGGAAAATACGAGGCAATCATCGTAATAATTATCACAACCAATGCTGTAAAAAAGAAATCTGAAAATTCCATTTTTACGGGATAAGCATCAATTAATGCTCCCTCTATTCCCATTGAAATAAATCCGTAAGTTTGTTGTGCAACGCACAAGCCGTATCCCAGCAATAATCCCACAATAGCGCCAGAAAATGCCACAATGGCTCCTTCCGAAAGAAATATTCGTTGAATCATACCCGTACTTGCCCCGATGGCGTAAAGGGTTTTTACATCCTCTTTTTTCTCAATCGCTAACATGGATAAAGAAAAGAAAATATTAAAACTTGCAATGCCAATAATAAAAGTGAGCGTGAGAAAAACGAAAAGTTTCTCAATTTTGATCGCACGTAAAAGACTGGCATGTTGTTCGTCCTGATTTTGAACCTTAAAATTGTTGCCTAGCATTTGCTTTAGCAACTTTTGAACTTTGCTTGTTTCCTCACTATCAGCCACTTGCACTTCCAAAGAAGTCCGTTCGTGATTATATTCAAATAGATTTTGTGCGAAAGTCAGCGGAGCAAAAATGTAATTATCGTCGTATTGTTGTTCAATGGCAAAAACACCGGAAGGTAACAAACTCATTCTGTTAAAAGCATCTGCAGACGTGAAATCAATCGTTTTGGATTTGGTATTTCGGGGAAACCATACTTCTAGGGGTGTAAAAAAAGCATCTACATCAATCCCTAAAGTAATTGCCACACCCGAACCCACAATGGCTTGACTAATTCCGTTTTCTTTGAGCGATAATTTTCCATCAATGAGCGACTTTTTTAATCGTTCTTGTTTTAGAAAATTATCATCAACGCCTTTCAAATTCACCACCATTTGCGCATCCCGATAGCGGACTAATACATTTTCTTCAATTACTTGGTTGATATTTTTTACCCCTTCGATTTTCCGCAATTTTTGCAAAAATGCAGGTGAACAATCAAAATTCTTTCCTTTAATTGGACTAATTTTCAAATCAGCATCAAAACTTTTATAAAGTCCTCGCTGGAAATCCTCCAAGCCATTAAAAACTGATAATACCACCACCAACGCCATCGTTCCAACTCCCACACCCAACATCGAAATAATGGAAATGAGTGAAATAAATGATGTTTTCTTACGAGCAAAGAAATACCTTCTGGCTATGTAAAAAGGAAAGTTCATTTTTAGCTAGGTTATTTTAAGCAGATTAGTGAGTTGGCGGTAGATTGACCGTTACAAACCAGTTGTCCACTACAATTCTATTTCTTCGCCCTCTTTTAAAGGTGGAATGTCAATAGAAGCAAACACCGAATCAATATGAGCAGCATATTCTGCGGTATCGTCTATGAAAAATTCAAGATTTGGCACAATCCTGACTTGGTTTCTGATTTTATTACCTAAAATACCTCTAATCACTTTCGTAATTTCACGAATGTCTTGTAAAAGACCTTGCTTGTCGTTGGTGAGCATAAAACTTAAATAAACACGGGCAATGGATAAATCGGGAGTCATTTTTACATCCGCAATTGTTACGAAGGCGTTCCCGAAAGTATTTTTCATATCTTTCTGAAAAATTTCGCTTAAATCTTGCATGATCAATTTAGCGAATTGTTGTTGTCTTTTAGATTCCATTATTTTATTGCGATCACATTAATAAACTATCTTGTTGATAGTATAGTTTTATCAACAACTAAGATTACACAAATAAGATTTTGCTTTATTTTAATTATTCAGTACTGAGTTACAATTTTGTAAAGTTCCTGCTCAAACCTACCTTTGAACGTTATACTAGACAAATCTCGGAATTATTTTTTGAAACATTACTTTTTATCTTCCTAAGACATTTGTTATTGAAGGATATTTTATCCAATATTGTTTAAATATTTTCTTATGAGCTCTATCGAGACATCAAAATTTACAAGATCCTTTCATTTATTATTGACAACCAGTTTTTTGTCGATAACATTTGTTTGCCTTCAATGCGTAACGGACCAACCAGCTGCTCAAACCATTATTAAATCCAAAACTAATACCAGCGAAAAGAAGGTTGAGCAAGGACAAAGTTTTAAAATAGAATCTAATAATGCAGGATTGGCAGAAGTAGTTACCGTTTTTCCAGCCACCTTGAGCAACATTCCGATTGAAAGATCTCCCGACACTTTTTCGCCGGATCTTTTTCTAAATGTCGTATACCCCACAGAATTTAATAAAGATTTAGGGTTTTACCTACCTAATTGGATAGTTACCTTGCAAACTACTTTATCAAAGGTATATCAACAAAAGAAAATTTCTTTGAGAAACCGAGGAATTTGGGGTTCGTTGGATTGGCATGAGCACACCAATGAGGGCACAGATTGGAATTTTTTCATCGATCCCGAAAATGGGCGAGCTTTTCCCAATAATTACAATACTCGCAAATCAGTAAATATGAATACATTTTCGTCGGCTTTACCGATTGAAAAACGCATTCAATCAGGAAATGTTGATTTAAATAATTGGGATTCAAAATCGGAAATTGATCTGGCAAACATGGGACGAGAACTGGCTCGATCAACCGAATTTGGCGATTATTTTCTGCCTGGAAAACAACGACTTGGCCTCGTGAACATGGATTGGGAAAATAATTATGAAAATGGAGGCGATCCACGAAAAGCGTTACGGTTTATTAAGTCGGTATGTGACAATTTACAAGGAATATTTCAAGCAATGTACGTGCATCCCATCAATGCCGAATTAGGTAATTTGACAGAAAAAGGCTACCCAAATGCCGATGGAGTGATAAATCAAAATCAAATCAATCCGATTTATACAAATGTTCAGCATTTAGATGATGTTGATTATCGAGTAACGGATTCTAAAAATTTTGCACCACTTTTAGAAATTTCACATTTTGGGGAGACTTCTATGCACGGCTATAATGATGGCATTAGAACATTAAACGCCTACGGAAGAAATGCTAATATCGAACATTATTTAGCACGAGTCGTGAGTATGTCAGAGAAAAACTATTATTATCTTCACAACATAGGAAAAGACTTGGCTTTTATTCAGTCAAAAATGATTTGTGACCGAGGAGCAAATGGTTGGCAGTATACCGATGGTAAGAGAAAAGGAGGCGGAAATAAAGACCACTTTTCTCAATATTTAACCCGTGATCAGGTTTTTAAAACAGTTATGGGCGTCTTTTTTTCAGGCTTGCATTATCACGAATGGAATCGTCCGGTGCCAAACTTAAATGCTGATTGTTACAATGGTTTTCAATTTGCTTTGAATTTGTTAGGAACCAGAAAAAAAATGTCGAATAATGAAAATATATCGGCAGTGGATATGAGAACTCCACGAGCAGAATTTCATTTATGGAAATCTAAGTATAAATTTGCGGGTGAAACCGTTTATCGTCAAGAAAAAGGTTACCAATTAAAAGATGATACGGATAATTTATTGGTCAGAACGATGAGAATGGGTAATAAATTGGCCATTTTAGTCCTTAATCCATATAACGTTGCTTCAAAATTCAGCCTTACCGTGGCTTTTACCAACGGAGGAAAGAATTTTGAAAAATCCTTTTCAGCTACAGATTGGCAATCTTGCTATCCAAATGATGCTCGAAAGGATTATATTTTTGATATTGTTGAGATAGCCCCCTAAGCCCCGGCGGGGGAATTAAAATCGGACATATAACTCCCCCCTCGGGGGTTGGGGGGGCTAAAAAAGATGCTCAGTTTCTTTAAGGTAAATGCGGTTTACCAGATATTCAGTTTGTTGATTTTGCTCATACTTATTCGTATGCCTGTCTATTTAGTGGGCTTGCCAGAACTAATTCCAGAATTACAGTGGATGCTTGTGGGCGAACAAATTAATAAAGGATTTGTGATGTATTCCGAAATTTGGGACAATACCGCTCCGCTTTCAGCATTGGTTTTCGCTGGGATCGATAAGGTTTTTGGTCGCTCGCAAACAGTCTATCAATTAGTGGCCTTGTCGATTGCTTCCTTTCAGATCATTTATTTCAACGTCATGATGAACAATCGTGATATTTTAACGAAAAGGAATTATGTGCCAGGTTTAATTTATACACTTTTTCTTAATATCTCTTTCGACTTTTGCACACTTTCGCCCGTATTGATGGCAACGACTTTTGTATTGATGTCATTTGGCGCACTCGTACGACAAATCAGTCGTTTGCAGTCAACCGATGAGGTTTTTGAAATTGGTTTTTTGATTGGCCTAGCCTCTTTATTTTATCCTCCCACTTGTATTTTTATATTATGGGCAATCGCCTCTTTGGTCTTTTTTAGCGGCGCAACCATTCGCCAATATTCTTTAGCAATCTTTGGGTTTTTGTTTCCCTTATTATTAACGGCTTTATATTTCTATCTCAAAGGTACATATTCAGCATTCTCGAGCAATTTTATTTCCTCTGTATTTCAGATCAGACAATACAATCTCAACGATTTTAAATCATTATTTGTCACCTTATTAATTCCCTTCGCTCTCGGAATTTTAGGTTTTTTGCGTTTGGTAAATACCTTCGGATTTAACAATTTCCAAGTTCGTTGTCAGCAGGTAATGATGCTTTGGACCATTGCCGCAATGCTTTCAATTGGCTTAATGCCATTTTTAGCTCCGATGCAATTTATTATTTTTGTACCTGCTTTAGCTTTTTTTACCATTAATTTCTTCCATACTTTCAAGAAACAATGGTTAGCAGAACTTTTTTTTCTAAGTGTTTTTGGCGCTATTTTATCAATTCATTATCAAGCGGTTTATGCAACAGGTTTGGAAGGATTTGTGCAATTGAAAAACCTGAAATTAAGAAACACTCAAACGGTAAAAATAAAAAATAAGCGAGTATTGGTACTGGGAGATGGCATGGAGGAGTACAAAAACAATTATGTAGCGACACCCTATTTGAACTGGAATTTAGCCAAATATGAGCTAGAAAACCTTGATAATTACGACAATCTCATCAGCATTCTTAAAAATTTTGAAAAAGATTCGCCCGAAATTATTATTGATAAAGTAAATCTGGTTCCAAAAATATTCGAACGCATTCCTGCACTGCAAAGACAGTATAAATTGGTGGAAAAAGGAATTTATAAGAAAGTATAATTCGATTTGAGCGTTTCATATTTAGCTGTTCGGAAAACATGAAACGCTAAAAATCGAAAATAACCAAACCTGTATGACAGTACGTAATCCGTTGTCATGCAGTAAACTCTTGAATGAATCTAAAATTATCAATTATGAAACCCCCGAATCAATAACTAAGATTAATTGGTTTATGCTAGTGTAATGTTTAAGCAGTTTCTACATGCTTTTACGCCTTGATGAGGCAAAATATTCAAGCTAAAATTTCGCCACAGAAAGATTCCTCTCCTTTTTCTACGTAAACAATCTTTGTGATATTGCTCAATTAAAATATTAACATATAAGTAAAATATTATATTTTTCTTTGAAAATTTATGGAAAACTACCCATTTTAATGACTTATTTCGTGAATTCTTTTCAAAAATGTATATTTGGCCTTATAATTTGCGATTTAGTCGTTTAAACAAATTACACGTTTGCCAAAACATCGGCACAATAATTCATAATTCACTAAATCACCAATCACAAATACAAAAAAAATGCAAACTGTCAATTCTTATAATTTCGCCGGAAAACGTGCCCTAGTCCGTGTAGATTTTAATGTTCCATTGAACGAACGTTTCGAAATAACCGACGATACTCGTATCAAAGCGACTATTCCGACTATTAATAAAATATTGAACGACGGTGGTTCAGTAATTTTGATGTCGCATTTGGGTCGTCCGAAAGATGGACCAACCGATAAATACTCATTAAAACACCTAGTCAATCCACTTTCAGTCGTGTTCGGCTGTGCGGTAAATTTTGCCGATGATTGCATCGGTCAATCGGCCATCGACCAAGCAGCGACTTTACAAGCAGGTGAAATTTTATTATTAGAAAATCTTCGTTTTTATAAAGAAGAAGAAAAAGGAGACGTAGCCTTTGCGGAGAAACTCTCAAAATTAGGGGATGTTTGGGTGAATGATGCCTTCGGAACGGCTCACCGAGCGCATGCTTCTACGGCGGTTATTGGACAGTTCTTCACAGACCGTGTTTCTGGTTTTGTGATGCAAGCCGAAATTGAAAATGCTCAAAAAGTATTGCAACATGCCGAGAGACCCTTCACCGCCATTATGGGTGGTTCGAAGGTTTCGGATAAGATTTTATTGATTGAGAAATTATTGGATAAGGTGGATAATCTTATCATTGGTGGTGGAATGACTTATACGTTCACTTTGGCGGAGGGCGGTAAAATTGGCAAGTCAATTTCTGAGCCTGATAAAGTAGAATTAGCAAAAGAAATTTTGAAAAAAGCCGTAGAAAAAGGCGTAAAAATTTATATGCCCGTTGATAATTTATGTGCTGATGACTTCTCAAACGAAGCGAATCGTCAGGTTGTAAAAACAGGTGAAATTCCAGATGGTTGGCAAGGCTTGGACATTGGTCCAGAGACGGCAAAATTATTCAAAACCGTGATTGAATCTTCCAAAACAGTGCTTTGGAATGGTCCAATGGGTGTTTTTGAATTTCCTAACTTTGCCAATGGCACAAATGCTATTGCGGATGCGGTGGTTACAGCAACGGAAGAAAACGGTGCATTTTCATTAATTGGTGGTGGCGATTCCGCCGCTGCGGTGAACAATGCGGGCTACGGCGACCGTGTATCGTATGTATCAACGGGTGGCGGTGCTTTGTTGGAATATATGGAAGGAAAAGTATTGCCTGGGGTGGCGGCACTTATGTAGTTTATAAATAACAATTAATAGTTAATAGTTGAGAACTCAGATTTGACTTGGAGTAACTTCCCGAAAGTTTTAAACTTTCGGGAAGTTCAAAAACAAGTAACCAATTCCCCAATAACTAATCACTACTTTTACTAAACCAATATCTTACCCTTATAGACGTGCTCTATCGGAAATATCAAATCCCAATCTTCACCCCAAACGATATTTCCTTTTTCAATTTTGAAATTTTTGAAATTTGATAATTGTTTATAAAATTCAAAAACTTCATGTTTTTTATGATTCAAAAAGGGTTCAAAGTCAATTATTTGCTGAGTATAATCTGAAAATGTTATACAAATCAAATAGGCCTTGAGATATTTTGCTTCTAAAACATTCATATCAATTTATCAATCTGCACTCTCAATCCTTTCAAAATTCTGTAAATATCAAAAACTTCATCATCAACACATGAAAAATCTTTACTGATGGCATATTCCTTGCCAACCAGAACCATAAAATACCAGTCACGACCAATAATGTAGCTACCGAAAATAGGCTTTTTATTCTCGTTTAATTGCTGTGCTGCCAACATTGCTATCAAAGCCTGCCCTCTTGGATCACCATCGGGGTCTGTTTGTCGCTTGTATTCGTTTAAACAAAAATAGGGAACTTTTGGATTACGAAAACCCGTTGCAATCATTCCATCTACTCTACCACTCAATTGGTAATCGTCAATCGTTGTAGAAAGTTCTCTTTCCAAAAAATATGAATACTTTTCATTGGCTATTTCAGAAAATACAATCAATGGGCTGATAAACTTGTTTTCAAGTTCTACCTCATTCCAATCATCTCCACCAAGCGCAACATAAGACCGACTCAAATTAGTCAAATATCGTGTTTCATAGGCATCTGCCTGATATTCAAACGATAATAATTCTCCCAAGAGAGAGGAATTATGTATCTGTTTTAATCTAAAAGTGTCCTCAATTTTATCTAAGGTCCATTCTCTAAAATCACTTCTTATCATGACGTTTTTTGTTTTAGACAAATTTACGAAACATTATTCACTATTTCCTTTCAACAATCCATTCCTGCGCCGCATCTTCTCCCTCCTCAATTGCCAACTCTACCGCCCGTTTTGCCAAACTTAATAATTGCTCTGATTGGGTTTTTAATAGCTGACTTTCTTTAATATTATCACAAATTTGGTTTTGTGTTTCTTGCTTCACAAAAGGAATATAAAACATATTCAAATCTTTGGGATAAAGCTCTTGTTGTGCTGAACCTGCACTTAATTTCTCGGTTTGAAGTCTGCCAATTTTTGAATTAATTACAAAGGCTACATAAACGGGGTTCTCTCCTCGAATTCTCAAAATATTAACGTGATTACTCGCAAAAGCCCTTTCTGAACTTGAATACACTTGCGTTCTGCCAATATTTGCCCCTGTGGTGTAGGTCAAAATATCGTTTTTATAAACCCTTGCTCGTTCTTGTGTTTCCCAAGCAGTTTCATTAGTTTTCTCAAAGTTTTTGTAATCCAATTCTTGTTCTAAAATATGCCGACTATTGATTACATCCAACGTTCCAAAATCATCATAAATGGGTTGTAAACCTCTGGCATTATAAACCGCTATTTCACTGATTGTTCTGATATATTGAGCATTTTCTTGAACGGCTTTATCTGTTAAATCATACTTAGGCTGATAATACTCCGCATCCAAACGCCAAGAATTTTCAAAATCTGCAAAACTTTTCACATTCGTAACTACCTCATTTTTAGACACTTTAAAAACATTTTCATCAATACCCAATTCTGATAATAAAAGATTTTCTGCCTCTTGGTATAAAGTTTTACTGGTTTCTTGATGGCTGATTGATTGAATAAATATGTCTTTTATTTTTTGTTGAAATTCAGTAGAAAATATTGGAAGAGGTATTTTTTCTCTGCAATCTTCTAAATTTAAGTGCATTTGAATATTACCACTAAACCATTTCTTCATCGAATTTAAACCATAATGAGTATTTAGGTAAACAACAACGAAGTGACTTAATAATTTAGAATCTTTTTTTAGTTTTATTGCAACGGTATCTTGTGATGTGTTACAAAAATCTATATTTACAATCGAAGCCGCTGGATATGCCGTTTTTGAAAGTATTATATCACCTTTTTCCAAAAAAGTATCCATGTTTTTCATGTTTTCACTTTCAGGGATAAAAATAATTTCATCCGTATTTATCAGCATTTTTTTCAAATTAGATATTCTTACAAAAGGAACACCACTACTTGAATATACATCTGATTTAATATCAAATATGCCTTTTTTTACAACACTACATTCATTTGAGAATGTAGTTACAGGATTTCTTCTTATGAATTTAGAAAACTTTACAAAATGATGTTGATACAATTCTGAATCAATCCTAATACCTTCTTCTAAATCTTCCAAACTCAAAACCGATATTTCCAGCCCCTCCAACAATTCGTTATACAAACGTTCATTAAAGGGGCGGTTTAGAAAAAACTGAGACCTTCTTTTTTGCAAAATTCTTCAAAGGCTTCCGTAATGCCTGCGGGTGTGCTGATACCCGTGTATGCTGTGGGCGTACTAAACAAATCGTGGTAAACAATGGGATGTCCAAAACGGTCGTGTAGGGCTTTTTCTACTTGGGTGGTTGTGGAAACCCCCGTAATATCTTTTTCTTTTACTTGTTCTTCGGTCAAATCTGCCCAAAACAATTTTTCGCCTGAGTTGTCTTTGCCTTCTTTTTGTTGAGTCGCAAAAAAGATGTTGTAATTATCCGTTTTGGGGCAAATTTCTGGATGCCATTTTTGGAGGTAAATAATGGAGGTTTTTGTGCCTGTATGTGGTTTAAAGCTATTTCCGTGCAAACCCACCACGCCCAAAATACGGCAACGTTTTGCCAAATATTGGCGTATTTCCTTATCCGAAGAATTATTAAAACGTCCCTGCGGCAACACTACGCCCATTCTGCCACCGTCTTTGAGCATATCCAAATTGCGTTCAAGAAAGAGAATATCACGGCTAATTTTTTCGTGCCAGCCTTTATCTTTGGTAATTTTCTTTTGCGTTTTGGGGTCTATTTTTTCCTCCAATTTGCGGGCTACGTCATACAAATGAATCACCCGAGAATCCTTAATATCACCCGCAAAAGGCGGATTGGCAAGGAGAACATCAAAATTAAATTCTCGGAAACTATCTTTTTTACGAGCCAATTTTTTAAGGTTTTTGAACCCTTCTTCAAAATTTTCTCGCCAAGTTTCACTTTGTAAATTATCCAATTCCCAACGGGGAAAATCCAAGGTATTCAAGTGTAGCACGTTGGTTTCACCGTCTCCTGCAATAAGGTTTAGAGTTTTGCCCACTCGCACCGCTTTAAAGTCAAAGTCAATCGCAAATACTTTTTCACGCACGTATTTGATTTGTTCGGGCGTTTTTTCATCCATCGTAAAATGATTTGCTTTATTGGGATTTAGCTGTTCCCACACATGGAAAATCGTATGCACAGGAAAACCACACGAGCCAGAAGCTGTGTCAATCATGTATTCATCGGCTTTGGGATTCAGCATTTTCACGCCCATATCAATTACGTATCGGGGCGTAAAATACTGTCCTTTATCACCCTTTGAATCTTTGTTTACCAAATATTCAAAGGCCTCATCAACCACTTCCAAATTAGAATTAAACAATTTTACTTTTTCCAGATACGACACACAAGTTTGGAGGTGCGAAGCAATCAATTCAATTTTTGAATCTTTCGAGAAAATTCCTTTCCATTTTTCTTTGGCTTCTTCAAAAAGCGAATCAATGGCTTTTTTGGTAGTTGAGTCAATTCCTCGGTTTCTAAATTCAAGATTTCTGAACGAGTCAATTGTTTTTTGCGGAATATCCGCAATCGTTTTACCTTCGTTAAATTCTAACCAATGGCTAATTTTCTTTTTATCATCGGTTGATTTTTGTTCATCGAACAATTTGGTAAAAATCAGTTTGAAAGCCTCTTCAAAAACATCTACGCCAGCATTGGCTAATACTTCATCTTCAAATTCTTCAATGATTCTTTTCAAGGATTTTTTGTTCAAAACATCCTCCTTTATCAAATCAAGAATGGTAAAACGAGTATTGAGGACATCCTCAAGGGTTTCGTTTAGGGCAGGAATATCCCGAATATTATCAAAAATATTGGGGTCTTTGCGGTGGTAATATTCAATGTTACCGCCATTTGTCCAAACCCCCATTGGCGAACCAGTACCGTTACAATACGATTTTAGTTGTTCCTTACCATCTTTGAAAGTAGGTTTTTTGAGTTCAACAATGATATAAACCACCTCTGGGCGGTCTTTTTCCATAATTACGATGTCGGCACGTTTAGACGTATCCGTACCAAAACGTACAGGAAATTCTACTATAATTCTATCTTTGGGATATTGATAATGCGTAAGAAGGCGGTATAAAAACAATTGACGCACCACTTCTTCGGGAGTCATTTTAATAGACGAACCTCGCTTTAAACATTCAACAGCGTAATAGGAATTGCCTTTTTTATCGGTAGCATCAATTATACGATCTTCAAGTAGCTGAATTTCAGCACCTTTAAAAACATTGAGTGAGAACTTGGTATCTTTGAGTATTTGGTTAATTCTTGGGTATTGCATGGTTGAAATCGTTATCAAATTGTTTATACGCTAAGTTAAGGCAATCTTGGGAGGATTAAAAATTAGGATAGATTGAATGAAAACCTTTAAAATAATTATCTTTGAGTAAACTATCAAACAATGAACAAATACATTCATAAACTTTCCTACGGAGCAAATAATACGGTCATTGCTCTTTCGGAGACGGAAGTTGCTAAAATATACGAAGGAGATACTCGGTCAGATATTGGGTCGGAGGCGGAGAAAATGAAGAATGCCAATACAATTAACTCACTAATTGTCAATTTCATACGAATAGATTTTGATGAAACTCATCAATGGGAAATGTTGGTAATGGAACGACTATATCCCTTAGACTTTAGGAGTTTTGAAGTAGAAAAAAGGAAGTTGATATTTGAAGTTTTTGAAGCTGAATTGAATGAATTACACCGTCAAGGATTTGTTCATCGGGATTTAAAACGCCCTTCAAATCTCACGGGCGAACGTTACGATAACATCTTTTTAACACAACAGGGTTTACGCCTAATTGACGTTGGAATTTCAGCCTTGAAAAACCAAGTTGGTGAAAAATTATTTGCCAAATATATTGAAATAGAGTTACAAGAATTAGCCGAATTTAAGCATTATTTTTTGTCAAGATAAATAAAAATTGTGAGTTTTGAATTATGAATATTTACAGCCTAAAATCTTTCAATCACAAATCCCACAATCACCAATAAGCCCCGTGAATTTCCAAAACCTCCCCATACAAACCAACGCCCAATATTTACTGAATGATAGCCGTCAGTTATCATCACCGCAACGGTCTATCTTCTTTGCCATTAAGGGTTTACACCACGATGGACACCAATTTTTGGACGAACTATATCGTAAAGGCATACGTGAATTTGTGGTTGAACGTGATGCCCTCTCTCCTACCATGACTCGTGAATTGGGGCGGATGAAAGAAGCAAAAATCTGGCAAGTTGACGACAGCATTTTGGCGATGCAAGAAGTGGCAAAACGACATCGTGAACAATACAATTTCCCCATAATTGCCATTACGGGAAGCAATGGGAAAACGGTAGTGAAGGAATGGCTTTCGCAATTATTGAGCAATCGTTACAAAGTGGTCAAAAGTCCAAAATCTTATAACTCTCAAATTGGGGTGCCTTTGTCGGTTTGGCAAATGAACGAAACGCATAATCTGGGCATTTTTGAAGTCGGTATTTCTCGCCCCAACGAGATGGCAAATTTACATAAAGTGGTACAACCTCAAATTGGAATATTTACCAACATTGGTAATGCTCACAATGAGTTTTTTGAAAATAATTTACAGAAAATTAGAGAGAAATTATTACTATTTCAGCAGGCAAAACACTTAATTTATTGCGCTGATTATGTAGAAATTGATGAGATTGTGAAAAATGAATTTGCACTACAAAATCCTGATTGCGACGTAATAAGTTGGTCAAGAATGGCTGATTGTTTAAGTACCACGGGATTTTATCCAGTGACGAATCATGGGATAATATCCCGTGGTACGAATATCCAAGCCGATTGGCAAACCGAATATCAGAACACTAAAGTAACGCTGAATTTCCCCAAGCAAACCGAAACTTTCGATGTACCTTTTACAGATGACGCTTCCGTTGAAAATGCGATCCACTGCATTGTTACCCTATGGTTTTTGAAACACAAAGCCTTTGAAATTCAAGCCCGTTTGCAGATTCTTCGTCCCGTGTCGATGCGCTTGGAATTGAAACAAGGAATCCGCAATAATTATATCATTGATGATACTTATAACAATGATTTGGCAGGACTTACGATTGCCTTAAACTTCCTTAGCCAACAGAAACAACGTAGTCATAAAGTATTGATTTTGAGCGATTTATTAGAAACAGGAATTCCCGAAAAAGAATTATACGGACAAATTTCGCATTTAATTAAACATCGAAATCTGTATCGGTTTATCGGAATTGGTGAGGTTATAACTCGCAACAGAAATTTATTCCAACATAAAGATAACAACGTCCAATTTTTCAGAAATACCAGTGATTTCTTGGATAGTCAGACATTAAAAGATCTAGAAGAAAGTGTGGTTTTAGCGAAAGGGGCAAGACGTTTTGGTTTCGAGTCTATCGTGAATCGTTTGGTTCAAAAAACCCACGGAACGGTTTTGGAAATCAACTTGGATGCGGTTACCCACAACCTTAATTATTTCCGTGACAAAGCTGGACAGCGGACTAAAATCATGGTCATGGTCAAGGCATTTGCATATGGTTCGGGCAGTACAGAGGTAGCGAATTTACTGCAATTTCATGGCGTAGATTATTTGGCCGTTGCCTACACTGACGAAGGCGTGAGTTTGAGACAAAATGGTATTTATTTGCCAATCATGGTGATGAATCCGACCGAAAATGATTTTGAGCAATTAATTACTTATTCACTTGAACCAGAAATTTATTCGCCAAAAATATTAAAACAGTTTTCAGACTATGTAAATAAGCAGAAAATTAGTGCTAAAATTCACCTAAAAATAGATACAGGAATGCACCGTTTAGGTTTTGAGCAACACCAATTATCAGACTTAATTGAAACCATTCAATCGAATCCCAATCTTTGGGTTTCCACTATTTTTAGTCATTTAGCAGCTGCAGATGAGGATAAATTTGATGATTTTACACTCATCCAAGTTTCAAAATTTACCGACATCGCAAAGCAAATTTCGGAAGCCATTGGCTACACGCCTTCTCGACATTTGGCCAACTCGGCAGGCATTGCCCGATTCCCCGAAGCACGTTTGGACATGGTGCGTTTGGGCGTTGGGTTATACGGTTTAGCGGCAAAACCCGAAGACCAAGAAAACCTCTTGACAGTTGGGACTTTGAAAACGGTTATTTCCCAGATTAAAAATATAAAATCCTCTGAAACAGTGGGTTACGGACGGAAAGGAGAATTGATAAAAGACACGAAAACCGCTACCATTGCCATTGGATATGCTGACGGGTACGACCGCCGATTTAGCCGAGGCGTCGGAGAAGTATTAATTCAGGGACATCGCTGCAAAGTGGTGGGCAATGTTTGTATGGATATGACCATGGTGGACATTTCGGATGTCCCACACGCACAAGAAGGCGACGAGGTGATCATTTTTGGTAACAATCTCACCATGATTGAATTAGCTAATAAAATAAATACGATTGCTTACGAAATTCTCACGAGTATAAGCCAGCGGGTCAAACGAGTTTTTTATCAACTCTAAAATAGGTCGTAGGTATAGGGTCGTAGGTAGTTACCACCTTATAATTCATGCCTACTACTTTATACCTACAACCTAATTTATCCTAAGAATCTTCTCAACCTTGATCAAAAAACAAAAACGCCAAGCCCTGATTTTATGAAATAGCACCTCGCAAATAGAAACAAAAACCCATTCTCAAGGATTTCTGAGAATTTGCAAGGCAGATACGTCAAAGCAATGAATCCCTAAATCGTTTCCATTCGAAGGAAAATATAAGATTGCTTTTTGCGAACTTTACAAAAATAATCCTACGCCAAAAATACAAGGTAAAAAAAGCGTAAATAAACCAATTCTCGGAACCAAACATGCAAGTCAACACTGCCAATAAGGCAAAAAAGACCTTCTAAAAAAGTTCCAAGTTTCTCTCATATTAATCAAGGTAAAAAATAATAGTTTAGCAACGATCAAAGATGATTTTACTAATGAAGCGTTCTATTGTCGCAATTGTATGATAAATTTGTTGATTGACTGATGTATATAGATTTAACCGCCTACTAAATGCTCCCAGAAAAAATAGAACTTCCACCAAAATATTACCTGACTTACTTTCAGTATCTCATTGATTTTGTCAAGAAGAAATATCAACATATTCTAAACGAAACAGAACAGCAATTTCTGTCCGATTTTGAGACGCTGACGGAGGATGAAAAATGCCTTTTTATACGTTTCTGTAACCGCACAGGTTCCTTTTTCAGAACCGAAAAATTGAAATATGCCGAAATAGAAAATATTCTAGTATCGCTTAATGGCTTGATTGACAAGGGTTTTATTGAACCACTTTCCGAAAATCATCTCAAGGAAGCGGCGGATGTATTGGATATTTTTAATAAATCTGAACTAATTGCATTAGCCAAAATGCTCAATCTTGAAACCCGTGGAAAAGCCTCGCAAAAGAAAGAGGAGGTATTAGACTGGTTGTTGATGGTTGGTAATTGGGAGAATATGCTGCAAGTTATATCTCCAGCCCCCCCCGCCCCCGATGGGGGAGCTTTCTTGACCAAATTCTCATCCAATTTAGCGTTCGGCAAATCTCCCTCATCGGGGGCAGGGGGAGCTACTTCTGTCGTCAAAGTCGCCAAAGAAACGGAAGTCCAAATGCTCAAATTCCTTTTCTTTGGTTCCCGCCACGGCGATATGACCGAGTTTGTTACCCGAGATTTGGGTTTCCAATCTTACGAAAAGTTCGAAGAAGATAAGATGGTGGCGTACTTCCAAACTCGTCTGGAAGTGGAAGACAAATTGAAAGTAAGTATCGCCCGTGAGGATTTTTATTTAATGCAACAAGCTGATATTGAGATACTTGATATTTATAATTGGTTCATGGACTGGACGTCAACGCACCGAAAAGAATTGTCAGAAATTGCTATTCCAACTTACGGAACGTTTTCATTACGGGTAGCCTTGTATTTAGAAAAGAAAAAAGCCTTGGATGAGGCGCTCACCATTTTCAGACTTACAGAGGAATCACCTTCTCGGGAGCGGCAAGTCAGAATTTTGGATAAACAAAAGAATCGTGAGGAAGCAAAAGCCCTTTGCAAACTAATTTTATCCGAACCACAAAACGCAACAGAACAGTTTTTTGCCGAAGATTATTTGAATCGTTTGGAAGCAGTGCTTCAGAAAAAGAAGTCTAAAAAAGCCGTAACGCAACAATTACACAATTCAGAATCGATCACCATTAGTGCTCAATGGAAACGACAAGTGGAGTTTGGCGTGATTCATTATTACCAAGAACGGGGCATGAAGGCAGAATTTACCGAAAACCATTTATGGCGGAGTTTCTTTGGATTACTATTTTGGGACATTATTTTTGATACCGATTCCTTGGCCATTCATCATCCTTTGCAACGTTCGCCTTCGGATTTATTTAAGCCCAGTTTCTTTGAAAAACGCAAAGAAAAAATGGAAGAACGCTTGAAAATGTTAGAAGATGAAGATGCCACTGCGGTTTATATGAATCGTATATTTTTTGAGAAATTTGGACTAACAAATCCACTTGTGGAATGGTACGGAGGACTTTTTCCTTTAATTTTGACTTTATTACAAAGATTATCTACGGAACAAATTACGTTGATTACCTTAGAAATGGCCAAAAATTTACGTCAAAATTTAAGGGGATTTCCCGACCTTTTCATCTGGGGCGATGGCGAATATAGTTTTATAGAAGTAAAATCTCCAACCGATAGTTTATCAAATCAACAGCTTTTTTGGTTGCGGTTTTTTGAAAGTATTAATGTACGGTCGAAAGTTTTGCGGGTGGAATGGGATTTGGTTACTGGTTAATAGTGACTGCTTGTCAGAACATTACTTCAAAATTTGGAAATTATTAAAAACAAAAAACTGGTTATTAGATCTGAGCGAAAACCCTGCTTTAACTAATAACCAGATTTAATAACCAATGACTGTTTCCTACGAATTTGCTCTTGCCATCTGTTTCTGCATCATGGCTTCATACTTCGCTGCTTGTGGTACTTTCGCATTTTTTAATCCTTCAACGATAATTTGCATTTCATAGAGTGCCGTTTGAATATCACGACTATCGCTATTTCTACGGTCATTCATATAATAGTCCAAAGCCTGATTGTTGCGATTCATCATCGTATCAGCTATTTTCAGACCACTTTTTATGTCGCCCGCTGCAATGTATAAGGCTACAAAATTTGCCGACAATTGGTCGTAAGGAATGACATTATCAGGCATCTTTTTATCACAAAAATCTAAGGCCGCTTTCGCTTTGGCTAATTTCCCTTCACGGATTAATTGATCAACTAAACGCAAGAAACTCAAACGTGCCGTTACGATTGGAACTTGTAGATAAAAATCGGAATGATAATATGTTTTTGGATTATCTAAATCTCTCCAGAACATGTTTTTAGTTAAATTGTCAAACATAACATCCGAATTCACATAACCATCTTTTGCCCCTGGGATTTTCACTGGCATCAAACGGTAGGCATACCCTTCCATTTGCATGTAATCTTTTAAATTCAAGTAACTCGCTGAGGGTAAAGTAGTGGCAAAATAAATGGGACGTTGCCAACCCGCTGCCGCATTCTGGGCAATCATATCCAACTGAATCAATTCTGGTTTCATTACCCCGCTTTTTCCCGCTGACCACGCCATTTGGTCGGTCAAAAATGGTTCTAAATCTTTGGGAACAAAGCCTGCTTTCTTCACCGCATCCACATTAATTGGCAAGAAAAGATTTTCGGTTGGTAAAGTATTCGCCGAAGAACCATCTTGCAATGGTACTTTAATTGCCTCGCTATCATCTTTAATCAACTTCATGTATTCTAGAAGATTAATACCGTTTTTCACGTTCGGATTCTCGTAATACATCACTTGTTCATTGATTCCCTCCATGAAACGATCTTTCGACAACGACACTGGCAAAGCTTCTGATTCGTAAGTTTTGCGTTTCATTTGCTCGATATACCAATCAGTTCCTAACAACGAAAGATTACACACCCGCACGTCTGTACGGTAGCCTTCAACCTCCTGCACGTACCACAACGGAAAGGTATCGTTATCGCCTCCGGTAAATAGAATCGCATTTTTTGCACAAGAATTTAACATATTTTTGGCAAAATCCACTTGCTGATAGCGGTGATTACGGTCGTGGTCGTCCCAGTTTTGTTGAATTAAAATGGCTGGAACAATAGCCGTTACAACCGTGGCAACGGCGCCAGTTACCATTGGGTTTTTAATAAATTTACCCAGTAATTCCGCCAATTGCATTACGCCCAAACCAATCCAAAGTCCAAAGAAATAAAACGAACCCACGTAGATATAATCACGTTCACGGGGTTCAGAAGGTGGTGAGTTTAGGAAAACCACTAAAGCTAATCCCGTTAAAAGGAACATTAAGGTGGTGGTCAAAAAGTCTTTTTCCCCTTTACGAACCAATAAAACAAAACCCATTAATCCCAAAATCAAAGGCAACCAAAAGTAGTTATTGCGGGCTTTATTTTTAGCTAATAATTCTGGTAAAGCGCCTTTGCGAGTATAATCAATCACGCCCGCATCTTGAACATCACTTTCACGACCCACAAAATTCCAGAGGAAATAACGCATATACATATGCCCCATTTGGTGGGTAAACATGAAACGGAGATTATCACCAAAACTTGGTTTTTCACCCGCTGCTAAACCCAACATCTCTTCGTACATTTGAATATGCTGAGGCGTGCCACTGTACACCCGAGGCAACAACATTTGCCCGTCTTTGGAGTAAATTAATTTCTGTTTGTGGTCGTAAACTTCATACTTCCCGTCTTTCATTTTATACACTGGAGTGCCCTGTTCCACACTTTCAACGGTTCCTGTATAAATTGGACCGTACAATAATGAACGCTCACCGTATTGTTCACGCTTCAAATATTTCACATAATTCAAAATATTACTTGGGTCATTTTCGTTGATTGGTGTGTTGTAAGTCGAACGAACCAAAGCTAAGGTATAACACAGATAACCAATCAAAACGAAGACTAGTGATAGTAATCCAATATTCAAATTAACCTTCCCTTTTTGGATTGAATAACGAACACCCAAAACCAAAGAACCCACTACCACCACTAAAAATACCCCAACACCCACGCCGTAAGGTAAACCAAGTCCGTTGGTGAAAATTAACTCAAATTGAAAAGCCATTGAAGGAATTCCTGGAATGATCAGGGAGTTAATAATTCCTAGGATTAATAACCCTGCTAACAGCGCAATGAAGCCACCTTTGTACGTTGGATTTGGATTTTTCTTAAAATAATAAATCAAAGCCAAAGCCGGAACCGTTACTAAGTTCAATAAATGGACACCAATTGAAAGACCGACGATATAAGCAACCAAAATTAACCACCGATTTGCCGCTCCTTCATCCTCAATTAATTCCCACTTGAACGCCGCCCAAACCACCAAAGCCGTAAAGAAAGATGACATCGCATAAACTTCCGCTTCAACCGCTGAAAACCAAAAGGTATCCGAAAACGCATAGGCTAAAGAACCAATAACACCCGCTCCCAAGAGCGTAAGTGACTGCCCAGTTGAGAGTTCTGCAAAAGGTTTATTGTAAACTTTACGTCCAATCATCACGATTGTCCAGTGCATAAACAGAATGGTAAAAGCACTTGAGAGCACC
>Ga0114959_10000675_pt1 | contig 32047 bp, 31 predicted proteins | sample C_130625_EF_Meta_FD_87317 | JGI IMG/M metagenome (GOLD analysis project Ga0114959, IMG submission 87317) | Freshwater microbial communities from Lake Croche, Canada to study carbon cycling - C_130625_EF_MetaG | ecosystem: Environmental > Aquatic > Freshwater > Lake | place: Lake Croche, Canada... | reverse complement strand
AATGTATTTTCATATAATAATATTAATAATGCAAAAATCTTTATTTTATTTTTCTTCAGTCAACTGATTTAAATTCATTTCCCAATGATTCAAATAAATATCATTCTGAAAATTATCTAATTTTTTCAGAAGACTAATCAACTGGTATTTTTATGGTTCATTGAAATGTCCCGTGCCATTTGCCCTGCTTTTTTCATGGCTTCAAAACTTTGAAACAACACACCTTTTCCTAATTCGAGAAGAATAATTCGCTTGCTCTGTTTATCCGCTTCTCCGTCGTGTTGATCATTCAAACCGTGGTTAAGCAAACTATTAATTACTCCATTCCAGAAGTTTTTAATCAAACTATAATAAAATATGCTCCGTTTTCGTGATATTTCCTTTGTTTAATCACTTTGCCAAATACGTAAAATCACCGCTGTTTGTCAATAAAGTTCCCTTCGAGCACTTTTTGAAGTATATTTTCAAATATTGAGATAGATAAGTTAATAATTTCGCAATTACTTCCTCAGGCAATTCAGCAAAGGCTTTCATTTCATTTGTAACGAGAGGAACGAAGACATTATTTGATTAGTTGACTGATAATCAATAACTTACTATTTTGATAGCCTTTAACTAAATTCGTTTAACGAGCCATTTTTGAACTCATTATCTCGTTCAAATCTTTCCAGATTTATTGCTATGTCTTTCGATAATTTCTGATTCATTTTTGTGAATGGATTTTTACAAAGAATAGGATAACATAGTAAAAATTTTAATAAAATTATTCAGTGTTAACACCAAAACATCTTATTTTTGTTGAAATTTATCCATACAAAGAACGAAAATATTTTAAGTTTAACAGGGCGATTTATGTATTATCAATTTAACAAAGGATATCCTTTAATGCTTGTAATAGGATTACTTTTGATAAATCTTTTTACGGCTTACACACAAAAAGTGGAGCGAACAGGCACTATTTCGGGTTCAATTCGGGATAAAAATACCCAAGAAATTTTGATCGGAGCAACGGTATCTTTAGAAGGAACTGCCTTGGGCGTTTCGGCGGACGTGGAAGGAAATTTTTTCTTAAAAAATGTACCGGTGAAATCCTACAATGTTCGAGTTTCCTTTGTAGGTTACAAGTCGCTAATTCGTTATAATGTTTCCGTCACTTCCGGAAATGCGAACATCATAAATTTTGAATTAGACCCTGAAACCTCTCAATTAAAGGAAGTTAAAGTTACTGCGGATAAGGCTCGTGTGGCAAATGAAGTCACGCCATTATCAGTTCAAAAACTTACCGTTGAGGAAATTAGAGCCAATCCTGGCGGAAATTTCGATATTTCAAAGGTGATTCAAGCGCTCCCAGGCGTGGGTGGAACCAGTGGTGGTGGTGGGTTCCGCAATGACATTATTATTCGTGGCGGAGCACCAAACGAAAACGTTTTTTATTTAGACGGCGTGGAAGTTCCCGTAATTAATCATTTTTCAACCCAAGGTTCTTCTGGTGGACCCGTTGGGATTTTGAATGTATCTTTTATTGAAGATGTTACGCTGTCCTCTTCCTCTTTTGATGCTCGGTATGATAATGCGCTTTCGTCAGTCTTGCAATTTAAACAACGCAACGGGAACTCAGAGAAAGCTCAAGGAAATATTCGTTTGGGAGCATCCGAAACGGCTGCAACCTTGGAAGGGCCACTTTCAAAAGATGGAAAATGGACGCATCTTTCGTCTATGAGACGTTCTTATTTACAACTCCTCTTCAAAGCAATAGATTTACCTTTCTTACCTGATTATTGGGATTTTCAATATAAGATTACAGGAAAACTTTCTCCAAAAACTACCTTCACCGCTTTGGGTTTGGGGGCAATTGACAACTTTGGGTTTAGAACACCACGCAATTCAACACCAGAAAATACCTATATTTTGCGGTCATTATCAAGTATCAAACAATGGAATAATACCACTGGATTTTCGCTAAGACACTTATTACCAAAGGGTTATTGGAATTTAGCTCTTTCAGCGAATCGGTTGGATAATAATATTGATAAATTCTATGATAACGACGAAGGCAACGAAGCCAAAAGGCAATTAAAAATTTATTCTACCGAAGCCGAACATAAACTGCGTTTTGATTTTAACAAATTTGTGGGTGGTTGGAAATATAATTTTGGGATCATGATTCAACAAAATCGTTACAGAAACGAAACTTTTAATCGTCTTCGTCAAGAAATTAAGGACGTAAAGGGCAATGTTCTGCAACCCGAAATAGTCGTCAATATTCCCCAAAACGGCATTGATTTTTGGCGTTACGGAGTATTCGGACAGGTTTCACACACGTATTTTAATGACAAATTAAATACATCTTTTGGCATAAGATCGGACGTGAATTCGTTTACAACTGATGGTGGTAATCCCATAGAAACGCTTTCGCCGAGAGCTAATATTTCTTATGCTCTAACGGATAATATCAATTTTAATGCCTCTATTGGGCGATATTTCAAAATTCCGCCGTATACTATTTTAGGTTTTAGAGATAACAAAGGATACCTTGAAAATCAAAATGCAAAGTATATTCAATCGAATCATTTTGTTGCAGGTATTGAGTGGCTTCCACGGAAAGGTACTCGAATAACGTTGGAAGCTTTTGATAAAAGATACAGTAATTATCCGGTCTCAGTCAGAGATGGTATTTCCTTGGCAAATCAAGGGGGAGATTTTAATGTGCTTGGTAATGAGGCGGTCACTACGGATGGGAAAGGGCGAAGTTATGGCTTTGAATTATTTTTACAACAAAAATTAACGGGTAATCTTTTTGCAGTTTTTAGTTACACGTGGTTCAAGTCCGAGTTTTCGGGGAAGGATGGAAAGCTTATTCCTACGGCTTGGGATAATACCAATTTGATTTCTTTTGTGGGCGGATATAAACTCCCTCGTAATTGGGAATTAGGTGTTAAATACCGTTATCAAGGCGGCGCACCTTATACTCCTTTTGATTTAGTGGCTTCACAAAGAAATTACTTGACTTTGGGAACGGGCGTTTTGGATTATAATCAACTGAATACCCAGAGATTAACCGCATTTAATGCTATGGATGTGCGGGTGGATAAAAAATGGAACTACAAAAGATCGTTGTTGGATTTTTACATTGACTTTACTAATGTTTTACGAGCAAAAAATCCTTCCTATCCAAATTATACATTCAAGCAAAGTACGGATGCAACCGGGTTTGCTTCAACGGACGGACAGTCCATTAAAATGGATGGTTCAAACGCAATTCCTTTCATTTTGAATAATTCAAACGGTGCAGGAGTGCCAACCATTGGGTTAATCTATGAGTTTTGATTCGGTTAAAAATATATCTTTGAATTAAATCATATCGTGCATTTTACGGTATTTTAATTTTTTTATGTCAAGAAATTTCATCACAAAATTGATTCAAAGGATCCTACGCCGCATCTAAAATTCAACATCGAGTAGAACCAGCAAGCCCATGAGATGCGATTAAACTTTAAAGAAGGTCTGACTTTAAAATATATTCCAAAATGAAAAAAAATTGGGCTTACATGGATTATCGGTTCAAGGTTAGTATTCCGGCAGAACAAAATGATTTTCTTTGGTATGCCGAAGTCCTCGCTCCTCCAGCAATAGAAAAATCGGGATGTAGGAATGTAAAAATAAATTTGGTCGTTCCTTTCTTCAGGACAAAATCGGACCTATTCTTCAAGGGTAAGGCAACGCAAAGATTAAGCCTAAACTGCATGAAATTGATTCGACAAGGCAGATGATTAAATAAAAATATTTCCACAAATTTCTACTGATTTATCAAATTCATTTTTATTTAAATTTAAACTAACTCCTTGATTTTCAAAGAACTGAATCATATTCTGAGTATTAATATTGCCAACCAATTTATCATCAGCCATTGGGCAACCGCCAAAACCCCCAATAGCTCCATCAAAGCGCAAACAACCAGCTTCAAAAGCTGATGTTATTTTCTTTTCCCAATTATTATTTGTAGCATGAAAATGAGCGCCGAATTCTATGCTCGGATATTGATAAATTAAACCGCTAAATAGCTGGGTAATCGTTTGGTTATCTGCCACTCCAACCGTATCTGAAAGTGAAATAATTTTAATTCCCAAACTATTCATTTTCGCTGCCCAGTCCGCAACAATTTCTACATCAAAAAGGTCTCCGTAAGGATTCCCAAAACCCATTGAAAAATAGATTACTAATTGTTTATTAGATTTTTGACAAATATTTTGAATGGTTTCCACCGTTTTAAAAGCCTCCGTAATCGAATTATTGGTATTCCGTCGTTGAAATGTTTCGGATATAGAAAATGGAAAGCCTAAATACTTAATTTTCTCAAAACTTATGGCTAATTCTGCCCCCCGCAAGTTGGCAATTATGGCCAATAATTTTGTCTCAATGTTATCCAAATCAAGCGCATCATAAACTAAAGAAGTATCGGCCATTTGCGGAATGGCTTTTGGAGACACAAAACTGCCAAAATCCAACGTATTAAAACCTACTTTTAGTAATTGGTTTAAATATTCAATTTTTTTTTCGGTCGTTATCCAATTTGACCAACCTTGCATTGCATCACGGGGGCATTCAATGATTTTTATATGCTTCATTCGATAAATATAGCTTTTTTAGTTGAACATTATTTTTCAAAGCTCAAATTATCAAATTCTGTCTTACAATTTTCAAAAATAAATTGAATTTTCTCAATTTATGGCAGGCAATAAAATACTTTTTAAGTCGGCATAATTTTTGTAAATACAAACCAAAGATTATGCCGTTAATTTTCACTATTTCGAGTTATAATTTGGATTATTCCGTAGAATACTTTTTAAAGATAAACGCAAACGAATAATGTATTGTTAATATTTGTTAATAGGTGTTAAATTTTTTATTAATTTGTTGTGAAATATTATAACATCTATTATCTTTGAATCATTCATTCTAGAAAATCTCATCAAAGAATAAGCATCGTCACTAAAAAAATAAAAAAAGATACAATTTGATTAAAAGCTTTACGTTAACTAAATAGATTTATCAAAATGGAAAAAGTCCATGTTAACGACAGTGAACTTGTATCACTTTATATCAAAAATTGTGACGAAAAAGCTTTTGAAACGCTTGTTCGCCGTTACAAATCCAAAGTTTATACTACGATTTATTTGATTGTTAAGGACACCTTCGTGGCCGAAGATTTAATGCAAGATGTTTTCATCAAAGCAGTTGACGTCTTGCGTTCTGGAAGGTATAACGATGAAGGTAAGTTCTTGCCTTGGGTTCTTAGAATAGCCCATAATATGGCAATTGATTATTTCCGTCGTGATAAACGCTATCCAAATGTTGTATTTGAAGATGGAAGTAGTGTTTTTAACACGCTTGATTTTGCCGAAGACTCTTTCGAGGAAATCCAAATTCGTGAAGAATCACACGCCCATCTGAGAAGCCTGATTAAAATGCTTCCTGACACGCAGCGAGAAGTTTTAGTAATGCGTCATTACGAAGATATGAGTTTTCAGGAAATTGCCGATGCTACGGGAGTAAGCATCAATACAGCACTTGGAAGAATGCGGTATGCGTTGATAAATCTACGCAAAATGATGAGCAAACATTCTCCAAGCTATGATACAAACCTTTACGCAGTATGACGTTATCCGTTACGTCTATCAAGAAACAACGGGAGCAGAAGACCTTTTGATTCAAGACGGATTCGTCCATGATTCTGAAATGTTAGAATTTTATTTAGATATGCTTGATGTCAAAGCTGGTCTTGATAAAAGTTATCGTCAACCTTCCGAACATTGTATTGACAATATACTAGCGTATTCAAAGAATATTAAAAAAAGCCATCAATCCTATGCTATTTAGCATGGAATTGATGGCTTTTTTTAATGTAAATATTGAGTTATAAACGATGAATTTGTCAATTGAAGTATTTCAACTCATAACTCATCGTTTACAATTCATGATTACAATCTTAGCGTTTCATGATGTTTTAAGAAATCTTGGTAAGCTAATGCTATGCCTTCTTTTAATTCTATGGTATGCTTCCAACCTTGGGCGTGAAGTTTTGATACGTCCATGAGTTTGCGAGGTGTACCGTCTGGTTTATTAGTATCCCAAATTAAATCACCCTCAAACTTTACTATTTTACAAACGGTCTCGGCTAATTCTTTAATGGTTACGTCCTTTCCCGTTCCCACGTTTATAAATTCTGGCTGGCTATAATTTTCCATCAAAAACACACACGCTTCCGCAAGGTCGTCGGCGTGTAAAAATTCTCGCATCGGCGAGCCAGTTCCCCAAAGTGTAACAGAAGTATTTCCAGCAGTTTTTGCTTCATGAAACTTACGAATCATTGCCGGCAAAACGTGTGAATTTTGAAGGTCATAATTATCATTTGGCCCGTATAAATTGGTTGGCATTACGGAGATAAAATCACATCCGTATTGTTTTCTATAGGCTTCACAAAGTTTAATTCCTGCAATTTTAGCGATTGCGTAAGGTTCATTAGTTTCTTCCAAAAATCCACTTAAAAGATATTCTTCTTTTAAAGGTTGTGGCGCAAGTTTTGGATAAATACAAGACGAACCTAGGAACATCATTTTGCTTACCTTGGATTCGTAGGCACTATGAATGATATTATTTTGAATCGCTAAGTTTTCGTACAAAAAATCAGCTCGGAAAGTATTATTAGCAATAATACCACCTACTTTTGCAGCTGCCAAGAAGACATATGCTGGTCTTTCGGTGCGAAAAAAAGCAGAAACACCCGCTTGGTTGCGTAAATCAAGTTCTTGGGAGGTACGAAGGACAAAATTATGAAACCCTTTTTCTTTTAATTTCCGAAGTATTGCCGATCCGACCATGCCTCTATGTCCAGCAATGTAAATTTTTGACTCTTTTTCCACGTTTGAGTTGAATGTTTGAACGCTTTGGCGAAATGGCTGGATTATTGTTGTCTATAATCAAGAATAAATTTGGTAATTTTTCGTTTCACAAAGGTAATACATTCGTTTTAATCATTCTTTTAATGAAACCTTTTTCTCAATTATTAGCAATCACTCTCCTGCTACTTACGCTCAATTCTTTCGGGCAATCCGACGACGAATTTAAGACTAAAGCAAAGCCTCAAACGGACACTTCTGCCAAGAAAAAAGCTGGACTTTTAGGTGGTTTGATCCAGACAGATATTTTAGATAACATCAAGAATGCCAAAAAGTTGATTAAAGATGTAAAAGAAGATATTAAAAATAATAAGGATGAATTCAAAAGACTCAAAGGAGCCGCTACTGACCTTTCAGCGGACTTAGGATTGAAAATCGGCAATTCGAAAAAGAAAACAAAGGTCAAAAAAATGCCCAAAGATGAATATGAAGCCATAAAATTTGAACTTCGGATTGGTGAATATGGCTCTGGAACGAGACTAACCGTGGAGGAGATAAATGTGCTACGAAATCCCGATGAGGCCGAACCCAGTATATATGCTAAAGAAATTTGGTGGTATGACCCTAAATTAAGACGAATTACCAACGTTCCAAGAAAAGATAAAAATTACGGTGAAATCTGCCATGGACCTTATAAAAAGTATATAAATGATGAATTGGTCGAGGAAGGATATTTTTATGTAGGAGTCAAAGATGGACGTTGGGAAACCTATAATCAAGAATATATTTTATTATCCAAAGAAAAATATCGTGATGGTTTTTTGGCTGATTCAAGGATTACTTATTACGATAAAGAACAAACTAAAGTTAAGGAAGTTGTTCCCGTAAAATTTAATAAAGTCACGGGCGACTATCGCTTATTTTATAACGGAGGACAGTTGAAAGAAGAGGGTAAATTTGATGATAGTGTGAAGGTTGGACGTTGGAGAGAATATCATCAATTTGGTACGGGGGGGCGTTTAAAGAAGGAAACTTTGTATGCAAAAGATAAATTTGATTTTAGGCCCGCTGAAGTTTTGGTGGAACGAGATGATAAAGGAAAAATCATTTATGAAGCGCCTAAAAAGTTGAAAAAGAAGGAGGATGAGGATAATTAGCGTAACTGTTCACGGTGAGGGGAAAGCGGTTTTTTGACGAAATATTGTTAACAAAATATTCATACATAATGAGTAAAATCAAAGGAGAAGTCATTTATTTGACTTCTCCTTTTGAATTGTTCTTGCATTGTCATAAAACCGTTCACCTTTGACCGTGCACTGACAAAAAAATTACTTTTCCTCAAATTTCACGCCAGCGTAATTCGTTTTAATCGTGATTTTTGTGCCAGAGCCTTTCCCGATTTTGCCTTTATAAGTTTTGGTTGCTTGCCAGCCCATTTTGGCATCATCGTTGTCAAGCCTCAACGATTGGGAGATGGTTTTCTATTTAAAGCCTTTGCTCTAGCGGTAATAATGTCATAATGATTTAACTCAGACAAATCCAACACAACCACAGACAATAATTTCTAAATGTTGCAAAGATGAAAGAAAACTTGAAATAATTTTGTTTTTGTGACATTTGTCGATATATTTACGACAAATTACAAACAAAATGAAAAAGATAAATCCAAAACAAGAAGATATATTTTTAATGCTTGGTCAGGGAAAAGATTGGCAGGTTATACAATTATCTCGTGAAGGAATTTCAAAAGGACTTTTATTCCAATTGGGAAGTCGTATTAACTTCACAGAGAAAGAGTTAGCGGTAGTTTTGGACCTTTCGGAAAGGACCTTACAACGTTATTCTGATGATACAAAACTCAGTAAAGTAGCTTCTGAAAAAACGATTGAACTAGCAAATTTGTATCAACACGGAGAAGAAGTTTTTGGAAACATTGATAGATTTAACGGTTGGATGAAATCACCTCATCCGCTATTTAAAAAACAACGTCCAATGGATATTTTGGATACGCATAGGGGATTTCAAATAATTCATGATGAACTTGGAAGAATTGAACACGGCGTATTTATTTAGTTTTAAACCACTGATTATCAATTAATTATTAATGAAAGTTTATAGACTAACTCCTAAAAAATACGCAACGGATTTATCTGGCATGGGAGCAAAATTATACGGAGGACGTTGGAATAATGTAGGTGTTTCCATATTATATACGAGTGAAAATTTGTCATTAACCGTTTTAGAGAATATCGTTCATATCAATAATCCAACGTTTTTGCCTACTTTCCAAGCCATAACTATTGAGATTCCGGATTCATTTAAAGAGTATTCTATGGAGGATTTTCCTGAGAATTGGCGTAATCAGGATGCTTTTGAAAGTCTAAGAAAATTGACGGATAATTTTATCGAAAGAAAGGATTTTTTGGCTATGAAAGTTCCGTCGGCAATTATTGATATTGAATATAATTTTTTGATAAATCCGCAACATGCTTTGTTTAAGGAAGTTAAAATAATCAATCAACAAGAATTTTCATTTGACCAACGTTTATTTACCCGATGAACTCACCAAAAATCTGGATCGAACACTACCAAATGCAAACCCATCCCGAAGGTGGGTATTTTGCAGAAACCTATCGTTCCGCTGAAAAAATTCCTCAAAGTGCCCTCCCAAGCCGTTTTAAAGGCGAACGCAGTTTTGCTACGGGCATTTATTTCCTCTTAGAAAGTCATCATATTTCTGCATTTCATCGGATAGAATCTGATGAAATGTGGCATTTTTACGCCGGTTGTCCTTTAGATGTTTTTATGATTGATGAAACTGGAAAATTAGATATTTTTCGTTTGGGAAGTAATCCTGAAAATGGAGAGGTATTTCAAGCAGTTGTACCCGCTGGTGTATGGTTTGGCTCAAAACCTGCCATTTTGAACAGCTATTCTTTAGTGGGTTGCACGGTATCTCCAGGCTTTGATTTTGAGGATTTTGATATGAAGAATCGGGCAGAATTAATAGCCATGTTCCCGCAACATCAAGCGGTTGTGGAAATGCTAACGTATTAGTGTAAATAGTAGGCAGTTTTCAGTAGGTTAGATATTTTTCAATGCTAACTGCTTACTGAAAACTGCCTATTCCTACTATTTACTCGCTAAAACCTGCGTACTCACGATTTTTCCCGCAATATAATCTTTAGCAAATATTTTGTAATTATCAAAAATTTGCCTTGTAGCTACTCTGAGGGCTTTTTCATCAATCTTATGCGTTTCTGGTGCGGCAATACCCGCTGCATATCCCATCCAAATTGGACGGTTGGTATCGTTTTCGACAAACTGTAAAAGAAGGGTTCCTTTTCTCAGTTTTATTCTACGGAGTTCCTCGTTCATGTTTTCCTTTCCTAAACCTCTAAACGAACGTTGAAGAATTGAAAGATTTACATCATTTGGAAAAAGGGCGTAAAAAACAATCAAATTAGGGCGATCTTTGGAGTCTTGATAACCCCGAAGTTTCATCTGATTGCCTATCTCATCAATCACTGCTTGAAACTGGTAGGTTGTATCAACAATGCTAAACTGCTTTTCGACGGTGGTAAATGATGCGTAATTAGGTTTAAAGACTTCATCTTCAATTTCCCTGTGGCAGGCAGTACCTATTTGATAACCATTACGATTGCACGAGCTTAGTGCAATTGAGGCAACAAAAAATAAAAAATACACTTTCTTCATAATAGTCTTAATATTTAATGATACGGAAATATAACTATCTGATTATCAGAATGTTTAACGATTGGAAAAAAATAGTGGAATTTATACGAGCGGTTGCTGGTTATCTTTTAGAAATTCTTAGTTTGATGTTAATTAAATTTTTTAATACGATCTCCTACCAAAACCAATACGCAAATATTTGAATATGGTTGCGAAGGATAAAATATAAATCAAATGAACAAAGCAAATATAATTCGTATCGACGTGGTGTCTGATATAGTGTGTCCGTGGTGTTATATCGGTAAGCGTAGACTTGAAAAAGCTATTGAAGATACACAATCTTTTAAGAATCTGCAAGTTAATGAGGTAGAGATTATATATCGGGCTTTTCAACTCGACCCATCTGTACCTTCTACCGGCATAGATTTCAAAATGTATATGCAAAACCGTTTTGGCAATAATTTTGTTGAAAAATTCCACCCAGTTGAGCAAGTGGCACAAGTAGAAGGATTGGACTTTGATTTTTCAAAACTACCAAAAGCTATTAATACTTTTGTCCTTCACCGCATACTTACGATAGCCTTAAAAGATGGGATTCAATCGGTGGTAAAAGAATCTTTGATGAAAGCTTATTTTGTTAATAGCCAAGACCTTACGCAAGAAAATATTTTGATTGAGCTTTTAGAAAAATGCGGTTGGTCGGCTGAAAAAACGCTATCAATTATTCATTCGGAGATAGCAACAGATGAAGTGAAAGCGGAAATGAATTATTACCGTCAATTGGGTGTAACGGGTGTTCCATTCTTTATTTTTAATCAGAAATACGCTGTTTCGGGCGCTCAACCGGTGGAGGTTTTTGCGGAAATTTTGGAAAAAGTTGCTATGGAAATGACGATCGAAACGGTAGTGGGCGAGGTTTGTGATGTTGATGGGGAGAATTGTTGATAATTGGGAAAAGGGTTAATTTTCAACTTGCAATGCTCTGTCAAACAGCAGACCTTTTTTAATGTCTAAGTGAAAATTCAGTTCGTATGATATTTTTAAAACTATTTTTGTAGTTCATTCACAAATAACATTTTCACATTATTCAATCAAAAAAATACCTTAAAAATGAAAAAAATATTTTACTCGCTGATTTTTCTTTTGGTAGTCAGCACGTTAACTTTTGCTCACGAATTCTGGCTGCAACCTCAAAAATTCGTCTTGAAGCCTTCCGAAAAAACAAATATTGACGTTTTTGTGGGTGAAAACTATACAGGTTCCAAGGTAGATGCTTCTAAATTTACGGTTTCAAAATTGACACATCATGGAAAAGGAATTGAAGAAGATTTTCTGAAGAAACTTTTTCTGAAAGATTCGGTAAAAATTGAGGCCTCTTTCTCAACGGAAGGAAATCATTTAGTTGCGTTCAATAATACTAATAAATTTATTGAATTGAAGGCAACTAAATTTAATGATTACTTGAAAGATGAAGGTTTAGAGAATATCATTAAACTAAGAAAACAACAAAATAAAGAAAACAAAGATGGTCGTGAACTTTATCAACGTTGTGTGAAAACTTTATTTCAAGTTGGCAATGTTCAGGATGAGACTTTCAAACAAAATACAGGAATGCGTTTAGAAGTAATTGCCTTGGATAATCCTTATTCGATAACAGATAAAAAAAGTATTTCGTTCAAGATTTTATTTGATAATGAGGTAGTTACGAATGCTTTAGTATTGGTTTGGCATTTTGAAAATAGTAAAATAAATGTTGAAAAGATGCGGAGTAATGAAGGCGGGGAAGTGATGATTCCGATTACGAAAACGGGTCGTTGGATGATAAGTACCGTTAAAATGATTCCAATTAAAGATAATCAAAAAGCCGATTATCAGAGCTTTTGGGGAAGTTACACTTTTGGATTTTACTGATAAACGCTATCCGTTGTTCGATTCCGTTATTTGAACTTTGTAAAAATGTAAGCCCTCAATTAATGCTTTATTTTTAATCAAAAATAGGCTGTTTCGGGCGCTCTGACTTCAGAAATTTTTGCGGAAATTTTGGAAAAAGTTGCTATGGAAATGACGATCGAAACGGTAGTGGGCGAGGTTTGTGATGTTGATGGGGAGAATTGTTGATTTTCAAATACGCAACGCATTACTTTATGAATTGGTTTTTGGAAAAGATTTCAGCGTTAAGGCATGCCATGAGTTGATTTTGTGCGACAGCAAAAATAAATAATATTACTTTGATTATCAATGATTTACAACTTTTTAATTTTTTGTGCTTTGCTGTCGTAAGTTGGTCTTTGGAGACACTGACTACAGCTAAAAGAAAGTCGTTTGGTATTAAAATCACTGATATTTTTTAAAAAAGATATTATTGTGATACTGAATTAAGGACTTAAGATATTTAATTTCATCACAATTATTTCTATCACTAATTGAGTAATTAAAATCACCTTTTGATGTTCGAATAATATATTTTCCAGAATTATAAAAAAATGCAAGCCCTTCGTTATTGGCAAAAATAGTTTCTCCAAAAGGTAAAGTTTCATTTTGGGGAATATTTAAGTAATCCAAAATTGTTGGGTACAAATCAACGTGCTGAGTAATTTTATTTTTATTGACTTTATTTTTAATATTCTTCATCTCCTGCTCATCTGGATGATAAATTATCAAAGGAACCTTATATGATATGCTTCCAGATTGCCCTTGAAAGTGTGTATGATCACCCGTGATTAGAAAGAGTGTGTTGGGATACCAAGCCTCTTTTTTTGCTATATTAAAGAAATTTCGAATTGAATAATCCGCATACTTCATCGAATTATGCAAAGATTTTTCACGATTAGTTGATTGATAATCTCTGGGCAAATTAAAAGGAGAATGAGCACTCAATGTAAAAAAAAAACAGTGAAAAGGAGTTTTAACCAATGAAATTTCTTCACAAGCATACTCCAAAAAATTTTTATCAAAAATTCCCCAAGCATTATCATAATATTTTGATTTATAAGGATATGTGTCCATACCAAAATAGCTCTGATAGCCACAATGAGTTACAAATTTTTTGAATCCCATTGAACCGTCTCTTGCACCATGAAAAAATAAAGTCTTATATCCATGCTTATTTAAACTATTTCCAAGGTTAGCTGGAATATTGGTATTGTTTACAACATATGGAATGTACGGGGAATCAATAAATCGAGGGACTGAGGAAATAATAGAAGGTACTGCATCAATAGATTCCTTACCATTTGAATAAAAGTTATTAAATAACACCCCCTCCCGACAAAGACTATCTAGAAAATAAGTAGTTTTATTATTTATACATTCAAGTGAAAGACTCTCGCAAACCAAAATGAAAATATTTTGTTTTGACTTATGATCAAATCTGTGACTCGAATAATCTCTTTTAATAAGTGAGTCCATTGTGTTATCGGGTAATAAATAGACCTTGGAAACTTTTGTTAAGATTCTACTACTGATTATCGATACAATAGTATTAGTTTTTATGAAATCTGAGACATTATCTGTTTTCTGACTTTTATATTCGAAAAATGAAAATATATTCGGAGCGAAGTAAAGAATAAACATTACTGTTACTTTAAAAGTAAAGTATGATTTTTTTAGAGTTTTTTCAGAATATGTATATTTTAGAAATAGAATTATTAATAAGATTATCAGTATTGAAATGTGTCTGTAATGTAGGAATAAAACCAATAATTGTTCTTTTATATCGGTCAAAATGTTAACTAGATTTAAAGAGAGGCCTCTACCTATAAACTTAAAATACTCACACTGAATTATGGTCAAAATTAAAAAAGGGATATTTATAATAACGAAAGTAATGTTTTCAATAATTTTTGTCCGGTCAAACAAAAGAAAAAAGAACGGCATAAAATTTATTAATAAAATTGACACTATATCTACTTTGATCCCCAACACAGAACACAAAAAGAGTTCCTTGAGCGGGATTTTTGACACTATATCCCAATTCAACAACACAAACAATATCCTAAGAAGCATGTATAGAAAAAGTAAGAAAAAAACCTTATCAATCAGAGAAGATACTTTTAAAAATAAATCGTTAATAAATCTTTTAGGAATCATTATTGTCAGTCATTAGCGTAGTTCATTTGAAGGAATTCTAAGTTATTTCGATTCGTTATATGCACATTAAAATGTTCCATTTTGAACCCATGATATTCTCCTGGGTCAATAGAGTTCCATGTAGCGTAATTGGTTTTAGCCATATTAAAACTATTTTGGACTTATGTTAAGTTAAAAAATACTTTGATATCGAATTGAATATTTCTTGCAACTCACGGCAAACCTAAACTGTTCTTTTTAAAGCAGTTCTATTGTGATTTTAAATGCATTGAAACGGAATATTTAAAAAACTATGATTTTGTACTCCGTTTCTTTCTTAAGTTAAAAACATATAAAGAAATGGACAAATTTATGATAGATCCTATTGAATTTATAATTGGATTGTATTTTGTAAATATCAGCGCTAATGAAATAGTAATAATTGTTACGAGTACAATAATTGTTATGAACACAAAGTTTTTCATATCCTTGAATTTATTATATTGAAAAATGAAACAGAAATATAGTTTTCAACCAATGCACTTGGCACGATGAAAGTAAATAACCTAAGTATTTCGTAGGTAAATATCTTGTAGAATAATTGTTTATTCTCAAAATCAGAACTTAAAAAATCATAAAAATACTTTGTCAGGTAGGTCGAATATACGGATATACTTATAATCCAGTAGAATTCTATTAGCGCATGAGGTACAAATAGAACTAAGGCATTCAGAACGCCAAGTTTACTGATAAAGTTACTCAATGTTAAGCCCCACATAATTCCGTTCGCCATAACCACTACAAGGTTATAAATATTAAAAAATACAAATCCAAATAGAAGTGTAGCACCTAAAATAAAATTATTGAATAAAATTTTGAAGAAAGTTCTATCATTGAAAGAAATATTATCAACAGACGCAATACTTATGGTGGTATTTTTTGCATTTACGATGGCTACCAAGAAAAAAGATACGAACAGTAAAGAATAGAAAAAGAACCAATTTATAGTATGGAATTTACGAAACATTGGAGTTAAACCATTCATGCAATTATTAGAATAAAAAGTTAAATAATAAAGTGGACGACATTATAACCATATTAGGGAAAACAGCATTTATTAAACTTTTACTAAACGTTATTTCCTCATTACCTGCCTGATAAATTAAAATACTTAAAACTAATAGTGACCAGTATTCACCCAATTTTCCAATGAATATTCTAACAAATGAACCCTGCATTTCCTTATCAAATGATTCTAAGCTATCGTAAGTGTCTAAGTAATAGTAATTAAATAGTAGGAGAACGAATGCCGACCCAACGAATCCAATGTAAGAAAGAGAGATATACGTGAAGTATATATTATAACTAATTTTTGTTTCTAAAATCATTCCAAGTAAATAAACGATTACTGACTGAAAGAAAAGACCCCCTATTTGACCCAAAAAGATATTCAGAGAAAAAATTACTTTAGATAGGTTGTATGAATTAAATGATGTTTGCTTATCTAATTCACTAAAATCTATTTTGGATAGTGTAAAATCTAAATTAATAAGATTTAATGTAACCAGAAGAACCAAAATAATTGTAATCTCAATATAAAAATTGTTTTTGGAGTTTACTTTGCGTAGAAAAACTTGTGTATTAAATAACAACACCCTGAAAAATAATTCAGAAATTCTTGTCGTAGCGTTCAGGGACTCAATCTCAGAAGCGTTATCCGTAATTAAGTTACTTTGAAAAAGGAACAAGAATGATAGTAAACCTATCATTTGCGAGATAACTGAAATTAGCTGAAAATCTATCAAGCTGTTATTTGGAAAAAATATAGAAATAACATAGAAGAGGATAGAAATAAAAATAAAAAATGTAAAAAAATGTCGGTGAGTCTTCATTTCAGAAATGTTAATTAGTTCATTTTGTAGTTAAACATAGAATTCTCAAATGGTAAATCCTATGTTTAACTACAAATATTAGGCACCAAACCCTACAATTGCAGCTGATTGTGGTGGACAAATGAGACCTAACGTTCCAGCAATCCCTCCTATGGCTACAATTATTGATCCAAAAATACCAGTTGCTTTTTGTACATTTCCTGATGTAAAATAGGCAGCAACTGAATATGCTTCGGATAATATTGAACGTGAAGAAAAAGATAAAGCAGGAGTTAAAGTAACAGAGAGAGACAATAAAACAGCTGCAATTTTCTGTTTTTGAGTAAACTTTCGCAAACTTTTCATTTTTAATACGGATTTAACAAAATGCCTACTCAATCAAAGGTTTTTTCGGCTACCACCTGTCGTTGCAACAACGATACGAAGTTGCGAGGTGTTCATGACAAAGTAAATCCCTCCTAAGTGAGATATTAGTGGTAGATTGCCAACATCTGATACAGTCTTTGGGACGTTAGAAATCTGGTCATAGCTTTTTTGCCACTGAGACCTTCTTTCTTCATAATGTTTTTTCGATGGGTTTTTACCGTTTCTTCGGAGATACCGAGTTTATCGGCAATTTCTTGGTTAGTCATTAGTTGACAAGCTAATGTCAAGACATTAATTTCCCGGGGCGTAAATTCAGGGCTAGTGTTTGAAGTTTGATGCCCGCCAGCGTTTAGTGTATTCATATCGTATTACGTTAAGCGTGAGATTTATTAATTTGATATTCTAACGTACACACTTGTTCTGTTAAATCAAAATTTATGATTAACGTATATATAAAAACTGATTTATGGGGATGGGTAAATTCCATCTTATAGCTAACTCATTATCAAATAGTTAAGTCCAAATAATTTTCTTAAAATAATTTATTATTAAATATTTTTATCATTCAATTTTCATGCAATTTCAAACCCGAAAACCCCAAACTGGTCCACTTCAAGGAATCCGAATTTTAGATTTAACTCGCTTATTACCAGGTCCGTTAGGAACAATGCTGATGGCGGATATGGGAGCGGAGGTTATTAAAATCGAAGACCCGAATGCGCCCGATTATGTACGAATTTTTCCGCCTTTTGTGGGAGGAGAATCGGTAAATTATTTGGCGTACAATCGTTCAAAAAAGAGTATGTTTTTGGATTATAAATCAGAAGAAGGGCGAAAGATTTTCTTTGAATTAGTAAAAACTGCCGATGTGGTGGTAGAGCAATTTAGGCCAAATTATTTGGATAAAATTGGATTGGGATATGAGGAGGCAAAAGCAGTTAACCCCAAAATAATTTACGTATCGGTAACGGGTTATGGTCAAACGGGACCTTATGCGCATTTGGCCGGGCATGATTTGAATTACATTGCCTACGCAGGAGTTTTGGGAATCACGGGTGAAAAAGATGGATCTCCAATTGTTCCAGGCGTACAATTAGCGGATATTGCGGGCGGTTCATACATGAGCGTAATTGCAACACTTTCTGCTCTTCATGCACGCACTCAAACGGGTGTAGGGCAACACGTGGACGTATCCATGACTGATGCAGTAATGCCCTTATTATCAGTTGCTTATGCTCTTTATTCTGCAACGAACCAAGCGCTAGAAAGAGGAACTTTGCCACTTTCGGGAGGAATGCCAAATTATGGCGTTTATGAATGTCAGGATAAAAAACACATTGCTTTGGGAACATTAGAACCAAAATTTTGGCGTAAATTCTGTGATTTGACTAATAAACCAGATTGGAAAATGTTTATGGTTCCACAAAATTCTGCGCAATTATTGAGCTTCAAAAACTTGATTGGAGGATTATTCTTAGAAAAAAATCAGTCGGAGTGGATAAATTTTGGCTTATCAAATGACCTTTTAATAAGTCCAGTTTATGGGCTGGAAGATTTGGAACACGATCCACATTTCCAAGCCCGACAAATGATTATTGAAACCGAACACCCTACTGCTGGGAAATTAAAATCCATCGGAGTACCCCTAATATTCTCAGCAACAGAAGCAAAACCATCTTGGGCAGCACCGATTTTGGGAGAAGATACGGAGGATATTTTGAGGGAGTTGGGGAGGTAGTCAATAAAGTTAGAAAGTAGCATGCTAACTTTATTACTTTTAGAAATCTATAGCTTAACCAAAGAATTCCCTCTCAAAACAGGCAACACATCATATAAATCATGTTGTAAACAATAAGCGATGTCTTTATGAATGCCAAGTCGTTGCAGTCGTTTAACGTGCGAAGATGAGGCTACGCAAGCCAATAAATCATCTTTTCCTAAAGCATACAATCGTTGAGCCATCAGCGCAGCATCTTCTTCAACGATGAATTCATTATTTAGGCGTTCCACTAATGCTCCTGCAAAAAGCGTATCTTCCAAATTTGGCTTACCTTTCCAGCCTGCACAAAGCACTAATATGTCATATTGTTGGTCACGAAGATAGGTTGCTAATGCTCCTAAATTCAAGAATGAACCAATCATTACTTTCACTGCTGATTTGGATTTTGTAATGGCCAATGTTCCGTTCGTGGTTGTCACACAAATAGTTGAACCATCCACTTTTTCGGTCATATAACTAAACGGAGAATTATCAAAATCAAAGCCTTCTGGGGTTTTCCCATCTCTTTCAGCGGCTGATAGATAGCCCTGGCGTTGAAAGGACAAGCATTCATCAAGGGTAGCAACGGGAATAACTGCCTTTACTCCGTGGGCGAAGGCGGTGGTCATGCAAGAGGTGGCTCTAAAAATATCAACTACCACCACGATTGAATTTTCGATATCGTGAAGGTGTAATAATTCAGGGCTTAAGCAAACGTCTATTTTTTTCATTCTTTATTATTGCTTTAAGCGGTATGCTTTAAGCAATAGGCTTAGGAGTACAAAAGAGTATTTTGCCTACAGCGTAAAGCCTATCGCATGAAAGCTATTTCAAAAAAGGCATTTTTGTTACTACTGCCTTCAAATATTTATTGCGAATATTGATATAAATTTCAGCACCGTTTTTGGCGTATTCTGTTGCGACATAGCCCATTCCAATACCTTTGTTCATGGATGGCGATTGTGTCCCAGAAGTTACTTCACCGATAATATTTCCTGCAGCATCCATAATTTCGTAATGCTGTCTCGGTATACCACGGTCAATCATTTCAAAACCTACTAATTTCTTAGTTACACCGTTCTCTTTAATTCTTTTGTGTAAATCAGAACAGATAAATTCTTTACTGAACTTAGTAATCCAACCTAAACCCGCTTCGATCGGTGAGGTCGTATCGTCAATATCGTGTCCATAAAGGCAATAACCCATTTCTGTACGTAAAGTATCTCTAGCGCCCAAACCCACGGGTATAATATTAAATTCTGCACCAGCCTCAAAAATAGCTTTCCACATCGCCTCAGCGTGTTCATTTGGCACATATACTTCCATTCCTCCTGCACCAGTATAACCAGTTGTCGCAATCAATACATCATTAATACCGGCTACAGGTCCTTCTTTGAAAGTATAATATTCCATCGAATTCACGTCTAAATCGGTAAGTTTTTGCATCGTAGAAACGCCTTTTGGACCTTGTACCGCAAAAAGACTCATGCCTTCGCTGATATTTTGCATTTCTACTCCAAATGAATTGTGTGATTGCATCCAATTCCAATCTTTTTCAATATTCGAGGCATTTACGACTAAAAAATATTCGTGATCATTACGTTTATACACCAAAAGGTCATCCACAATTCCGCCTTTATCATTTGGTAAACATGAATATTGCACTTTGCCATCGACCAAAGCCGAAACATCATTGGAAGTAACATATTGCAAAAATTCCGTAGCACGTTCGCCCTTCACCGTGAACTCGCCCATGTGAGAGACATCAAAAACGCCCACCGAATTACGAACCGCCAGATGCTCTTGGATAAGATTTGTGTATAAAACGGGCATTGAATAACCCGCAAAAGGCACCATTTTTGCTCCTAGAGAAACGTGAAGGTCGTTGAGGTGTACGAATTGTAATTGTTCGGTTTGTTCCATTGGTAAAAGATTGGTTGTTGATGATACAAAAGTAGTAAACTAATACCAGTGTAAAAAAATAAACCACGAAGTGGGGCTTCATGGTTTATTTTTTTACTGCCAAACAATAATTTTTCCATCGTATAATTGGTCTCTTGGGAAAACTAAGTCCCAATCTTCGCCCCAAACTAAATTGCCATTTTGAATTATAAATTTTTGAAAATTTTGAGGCAACTGGTATTTTTTAAGGTATGGTATTTTTATTGATGATAAGTAATTAGCAAAATCTACAAAAGAGGTTTTACCATCTACAAAATCAATTTTTATTTTGAAATCACTTATATATGTGGCATTGACTACGACAGCATTCATATTTTTTTCGTTATTTTTATGATTGTTGGTTTTTTGTTTAACACAAAGAAATCCATCCATTTTTCAACAATATCCAAAGCATACACCTCCACTACCTTTTGAGCTTCCTTCAACTGTTTTAGGGGCAAAGGTTCGATACCTCTAACGTTTCGTATTTGAATATCTGTTAAAATTCCATCTTCAAAGAATATCTCGAAAACACTTTCAAATTCATTCTAAGAAACGTGAACATGAACAGGTTCATGTTCGTTAGCATAAAAATAAAAAATTAATCCAAAGTATTCTATGATTTTAGGCATAACGATTATTTTTTAAAATACATTACTCTTGATACAAAACCGATAAAACCGTCTGTCCCACCGCTTTGAGGGTATTTTTATCAATATTTGTGAGATTATCGCCGTGTGTGTGATGATATTGCCAAAAGAATTTTGGGCTGTTGGGATGCAGTTCCACAATATCAATCATTTGGATTTTGGCCACGTTATTTACTGCCGTGTGGTCGTCGGTTAAACCTCCGCCTTCGGCATCCACAAAAACCGTTGAATATCCCAAGCGACTGGCAATATCCCAAACATTGCGAACAATCATGGGAGCATATCTCATGGACTCACCCTCATGCGGAAAAATGGCACCTTTCCCGCCAACCATATCCAACAAGATTCCGTAATAAGCGGTATAATTTTCCTTGTGTTTATGAGACGCCCAATACTGAGAACCCAAGGCCCAAGAATTAACCTTGTGTTCACCTTGGTAATCTTCGGGTTCGCCGTGGTCTTCTACGTCAAAGAAAATAATATCAATGCCTACGTTGGGTTTTTGTTGAGCAGTTTGAATAGAACGGGCAATTTCCAGTAAAACCCCGACGCCACTGCCGCCATCATTTGCGCCATCAATCGGTGATTTTTTATTGATAGAATCTTTATCTGCTACTGAACGAGAATCCCAATGAGCGGTTAATAAAATGCGTTTTTCAGCTTTTGGGTTAATACTTCCGATAATATTACGGGCATTCATTTTTGTACCATCATATTTAGTTGCCACAAAAACCTGACTGATAACTTCACAGCCAAATTGTTCCAATTTTGCGATTAAATAATCACCACATGCTCGGTGTGATTTTGTGTTCGGAACTCTTGGACCAAAATCAACTTGTGCTTTCACATAAGCGTAGGCAGAATCAGCCTTGAAATCTGGTGAAGGAATTAAAGAAACTTCTTGTGTGGGTGTTTCAATAGGCTTTTGACAAGATTTAAAATAAACCGCCAAGCCCGATAGCACGAAGATTGATAAGAGTATTAAGGAAATTCTTTGTGTTTTCATGTTTGAAATATTCAATTAATGCTAAGGTTTAAAATGGTTTCTACGGAAGAATATTCTCTAAACACATTTTCGTAGCGGTAAAAAATCGGTCAAATTTAAAGCATTTATTCCAAAGATTTATAAACAACATCCATCACTTTTCGCCTAATTTTCAAGGTATTAATCTTGTTGTTGGCTGCCGAAGGGTTTACACGGTTTGATAAAAAAACGAAGACCAACTCCTTCTCTGGGTCAATCCATACGAGTGTGCCGGTGTAGCCCGAATGCCCATAAGAACTGGGAGAAACTTTACTGGAAACGAAATTACTTTCACCGTCAGATGGCAGTGTGTCCCAACCCAACACTCTGTGGCTTCTTGCGGAATGACTTTTGGTAAAGAGATTTATCGTGGATTCACTCAAAAATTGTTTATTGCCAAAACTTCCTTTATTGAGGTTCATTTGGAGCAATTTTACTAAATCGGATGCCGAACTAAACAAGCCCGCATGGCCTGAAACTCCGCCCAACATGGCAGCCGTTTGGTCTTGAACTGTGCCCTGTAAAAGCCTTTCTCGGAATAAATTATCGTTTTCAGTGGGTGCAATTTGAGTTCTTGAAATATACTTTAAAGGATTAAAACACGTTGTATTCATCGCCAAAGGTTCGTAGAATTTTTTTGTCACAAAAATATCCAAAGATTGATTTGTTAATCGCTCAACAAGGTGTTGTAAAATTATTAATCCTAAATCACTATATACGTAAGGATACAAACCGTCACGGTCTTTTTTGTTCATCAGTGGTGTTTTGATAATCCACTGCCAAACGGAATCTCTAATGGCTGGTTTTGCGTACATTCCGTCTGCTACACACAAATTACATTCTTCTGTTTTTTTGGGGCTATAAAAATCCTTTTTCCAACCCAAAGGAATGCGAGTGCGTTCCCAAAAAGGAATATAAGCTACTAATCCCGCTTGATGCCAAAGAATGTCCTTGATAATTAGATTTTCCTTATTGGTTCCTTGCAGTTCGGGTAGATAGAAGGAAGCCTTTTGGTCTAAACTAAATTTCTTTAAATCGTAGAGATACATTAAAGATTGAAGCGTTGCCGAAACCTTTGTCACGGATGCTAAATCGTAAACCGTATTCTGATTCACGATCTGGCTATTTGTTTCGTACGATAATTTTCCAAAGTTTTTTTCGTAAACGATCTTACCCTTCCGGGCTACTAAAACTTGACAACCTGGAAATATTTTTTGGGTAAGAGATGATTGAATTAAGGGCTCGATGGCTGATAATTCAGTGGATTTCATGCCAACGCTTTCGGGTGATGCAGGACTTAATTTCCCGCCACTCGACAAATTAATTCCGTCACCTGCTTTGAAAATATTTTCTACCGAAACGGGTAATTTACCCGTGGCAGGAATCTCGCCAAAAATTACCCTGGCCATGGCCTGATAAGCCGTTGGGTCGTCTTCGTAGCCACAAATTATAGCCCTGGGTTCTGGGAAATATTTCAAACTATAAGGATTTCCAAACACGCAAACCACTACTTTTTGGGTCTTTTGTTCCAATCTTCGAACAAAATTCTGAACATTATAATTAACCTCATATTTACCAGCTGACTTTTTATTTATATCGTGTACACTCAGTACAACCGTCGTGGTAGAATCAACGCTTTGAAGAACATAACTGAAAAATGCCTCGTCCGTTTTTATGGCACTCGCAAAATGTTGAAAAGTGGTTATTTTACTTAATTCCCGCTCAAAACGATTGTCTTCTCCGATATCCAAACCGATTGAAACAAAGTTGCTGCCATTGGGGGTGAAGGGCAGAATATGCTTACTATCTTTTACGACCGTAATGGCATTGTTATATAATTCTTGTTTAATACTGATTGCTTCGGGTGAATTCAAATCTTGATACAAATGATCACTATCAATGTATTTAAATTGATTCAGTCCGACCCAATATTTGGCGTGAAGAATTTTTCTGACACGGGCGTCAATATCCGTTTGTTGAATCAATCCTGTATTGATTGCTTCTTTGATTTTACGGATACCTTCTGGAATATTTTCGGAATATAAAAGAATATCATTTCCAGCAATGAATGCTTGCAAATCAACCTCTCCAGACGTAATCCCCTGTCCATGATGAACTCCCTTCATATTTAAAGCATCGGTAATCACTAATCCTTTAAAGCCCATTTCATTTTTCAACAAATTGGTAATAATACGCTGAGAAAGGGTGGCGGGTCGCCAGTCGTAAAAAGGAACCTGAAGATGACCAACGATAACTGTTTTTATCGAATCATTAATTAATTGTTGGAAAGGATAGAGTTCCACATTTTTCAAATGTTCAGCCGTATAAGAAACTTGTGGAAGCGTAAAATGCGAATCTCCTTGCGTGTCTCCGTGTCCCGGAAAATGCTTTGCGCAAGCTAATAGCTGATTATTTTGCATTCCTTTCATGTAAGCACTACTCTTTAGGGCTACGTTTTCACGCAATTCTCCGAAAGAACGGTATCCAATTACCGGGTTATTAGGATTAGAATTTATATCAACAACAGGGGCAAAATTTAGGTGAATTCCTAAGCGTTTGCATTGTCTAGCAATTTCTTCCCCCATTTTATAAATTAAGGTATTGTCTTGAATTGCCCCGAGCGTAATTTGCTTCGGAAATGCCATCGTTGAATTGACTCGCATCGCCAAGCCCCATTCGCCATCAATTCCAATTAATAGCGGGATTTTAGTGGTTGACTGAAAACGATTATTCAGATTGGCGTAGGCAAAAGGTTCTCCTTGAAAGAAAATTAGACCACCAATGTAATTGGTCGCAATTAGATTTTCGATGTGTTTATAATGTGCTTCTCCATGCGTAGGATTAATAGCAACCATAAAAAACTGACCAATCTTTTGTTCAATATCCATTGAAAGAAATACACTATCAACCCATTGATTTTCAGACAGTAAGCTTGTGGTATTAAAGGCTGGAGGTGTAAACGAATGTTTATGCGGAACCTTTTTTGTAAGAATTTTTGAAGGCGTAAAATAAGGTAAAACTGTGTTTTTAAACTCCCCGATTACAGGCGTTTGGAAAACGACCCAAAAGAGGATAATCGTGAGGAGAAATAGTGATAGACGTTTCAACATTAAAAATAATGGCGGTTTTATTAAGCAGTGATTGAACTACAAATCTAGCACAAATTGAACGCTAATGAAAGCGGTTCAAATAATTATGGCGGATATAAGTGGTTTCGGCAAAAAAGGAAAACGGTCGCAAGAATTTGATTTCTTACAACCGTTTTTATTTTACGCCTCCATCAAATACGCCTTAATAAACTCATTAATATCACCATTCAAAACGGCATCAGTGTTTGACGTTTGATAATCTGTTCGATGGTCTTTCACTCGTCGGTCATCCAATACATAACTTCTGATTTGTGAGCCCCATTCGATTTTCTTTTTACCCGCTTCTACCTCCGCACGAGCAGCGTTTCGTTTATCAATTTCTATCTGATAAAGTTTTGATTTTAGGATTTTTAAGGCAACTTCCTTATTCATCAATTGGGAGCGCTCCTGTTGACAAGCAATAATAATTCCAGAAGGTTTATGGGTTAACCGAACCGCCGTTTCCACTTTGTTTACGTTTTGGCCACCTGCACCACCCGAACGGAACGTATCCCAACTAACATCGGCAGGATTGATGTAAATTTCAATGGTATCATCCACCAAAGGCGAAATATACACCGAAGCAAAAGAAGTATGGCGACGGGCGTTTGAATCAAATGGTGAAATTCTTACCAAACGATGAACGCCGTTTTCAGACTTTAGATTTCCGTAGGCATATTCCCCTTCAACTTCCATTACCACTGATTTAATACCAGCTGTATCACCATCGTTATGGTCAACTTCTCTGATTTTGAATCCATTTTTTTCCGCCCACATAATGTACATGCGCATGAGCATACTAGCCCAATCCTGCGACTCGGTGCCACCCGCACCCGCATTGATTTCGATGACTGCGGATAGATTATCTCCTTCGTCGGACATCATTTTACGGAATTCCAATTCCGCTAATTTCTCTTCTAATTTTGCTCCTTCAGCATCAACTTCTTCTTCCGAAGCCTCATCCATGTCGTAGAATTCCCAAATTGTTTCGAGGTCTCCCATTAGTTGATTGAGTTGGTCAAAGCCGATTGTCCAGAATTTCAATTCACGAATTTGTCGCATCGTGATTTCTGCCTTTTTTGAATTTCCCCAAAACTCAGGGTCTTGCGTTACGACTTCTAATTCTTCAATCTGAAATTTCTTGTTATCGTAGTCAAAGATACCTCCTCAAAGCCTCTACTTTGGCTTTCAGGTCATTGAACCTGTCTTTTGTCATGCGTGGAAATTGTTTTATGTTTATCCTTTTTTAGGACTACAAAGGTAGGAATAAAAACAAAGCCCTGCGACTTTTTAATCAAAAGGCTTGAGTGAATTAGTAGTTTTACGAATATCGAACATCAATTATCGAACCGAGCGACGGTCGCATTGATATCACTACAAATATGGATTTTTCTGAAACTCGTAAGACAAACAGCCTCCCTTTTTTAATTTTTGAATGGTTTCGTTATTGGCTAAAGTCTTAAAAATAATTGCACTCAGTACCTGATGAGGCAATACTCCTAATTACAAAGAAAATTATCTCTTCACCGTTTTGATAGAATTTTTCTAAAAGCGTCCGATTTTTTCTTTGAAGATGCCTAAAAACAAAAAAAACGAAACCCCCCAAAAACTATTTTCTTGAAAATATCTATTCTCTATTCACTGTTCTCTATACTTTCAATCACTATCTTTGTTCCTCAAAATTGTATTATTTCCTTAAAATATAACAAAATGGCACAAGTTTATGATTTAATCGTGATTGGTACAGGTCCTGGCGGATATACAGCGGCAATCCGAGCTTCACAATTGGGGTTGAAATGTGCGGTGGTCGAGCGTGAATCTTTGGGTGGTATTTGCCTTAACTGGGGTTGTATTCCCACGAAAGCATTATTAAAATCTGCACAAGTTTTTGAATATATCAAACACGCTGCTGATTATGGTATCACGGTTTCTGAGTCTCACGCCGACTTCGGAGCGGTTATCAAACGTTCCCGTGGCGTGGCGGATTCAATGTCGAAAGGCGTTCAATTTTTGATGAAAAAAAATAAGATTGACGTGATTATGGGCAATGGAAAAGCCTTGAAAAATAAGAAAGTTGAAGTAACTGCCAACGATGGAAAAGTAACGGTTTATGATGCAAAAAGTATCATGATTGCCACGGGTGGAAGAGCAAGGGCCTTACCAAATATTCCAATTGATGGCGTCAAAGTGGTTGAATACCGCAAAGCCATGACCTTAGAAACTCAACCAAAATCAATGGTAATAATTGGTTCTGGAGCCATTGGTGTTGAATTTGCTTACGTGTATGCCGCCATGGGAACGAAAGTTACCATAGTAGAATTTATGCCAAATGTGGTGCCGGTTGAAGACGAAGATATTTCAAAAGAATTGGCCAAACAATACAAAAAAATGGGCGTGACTATTCACGTAAGTTCAACTGTTGAAGCCGTTGATACTAAAGGTGAAGGCTGTAAAGTATCCGTCAAAACACCAACGGGTCATATTTCCATTGATTGTGATATTGTACTTTCTGCGGCGGGTGTCATTGCAAACCTTGAAAATATTGGCTTGGAAGAAGTCGGTATTGCCACCGATAAAGGTAAAATCACGGTCGATAAATGGTACCAAACCAATGTGCCCGGTTATTACGCTATTGGTGACATTACACCCGGCCCTGCCCTAGCTCACGTTGCTTCTGCGGAAGGCATTATTTGTGTGGAAAAAATTGCGGGACATCACGTGGAAGCATTGGATTATGCTAATATTCCGGGCTGTACCTATTGCACGCCAGAAATTTCTTCGGTAGGCTTAACTGAAAAGAAAGCGATCGAAGCAGGATATGAAATTAAAGTTGGAAAATTCCCCTTCGTAGCCTCTGGAAAAGCAACGGCTGCTGGCGCAAGGGACGGATTTGTAAAAGTGATTTATGATGCAAAATACGGTGAACTCTTGGGCGCTCACATGATTGGGTATAACGTAACAGAATTAATTGCGGAGGTAGTCGTTGCTCGTCGCTTAGAAACAACCGCCCACGAAATTATGACTTCAATTCACCCACATCCAACGATTTCAGAAGCCATCAAAGGAGCAACGGAAGCAGCTTATGGTTGTGCAGTTGATTTGTAAAATATAGATTTAGTTTGTAAAAAAGTCCCTTCAAATTGTTTGAAGGGACTTTTTTTGTGGGATTATCTTTTAGATTTCCCTACTTGCATTTTAAATAACAGCCCAATAGGTCGGATACAATTACAAAATTGATTATTGTTAGTAACATTACTGTAAATATGAATTTTCTTATTCAAAAAAATATTATTTTTTAATCAAATTTTAAACCATATGACAATATGGCCAACGCTATATATTCTGAAGAAGATAGAGCAAGACTAACAAATGAGTTAAGTTTGTTCAACAATGGGTTTATATCCTACTTCGTAGGACGATTAATTTTGGCATTCGTTAACTGGTGCTCACTGGCTACATGGTTTTATGGCATTATGGCACTTCTTCTCATGTATTGGAGTGTGAAAGTCTTTAGAAAACTGGTACATCTAATAAAGTTGTTTTCTGCCTACTCTATGGAGCATTGTTAGCTTTGATTTATCTTTCTTACAGAGTTTCACCAATAGGTAGTTGAATTTTTCATTTAGACCCCCGCTCTTGGATAAGTTCGGAAGGACAATCTCGAAGTACGAATAAAAAGGATTTTCGGTTCGCTGTTTAGTAAAAACGCCCTTTAGATTTGATTTGGAGGGCGTTTTGCTAAAGTCTGTTTATTCATTCATGATAATTTCGACCCCGTGGCTGCATCCCCCGACCAGCCAAAATGCCTCAGCTGACTGTGGGGAGGAGTTATGAGTACTCAAAAGTAAAAGGAGGTCGTTGAGCTATATTTTAATGACCTCTTTTTATTTAATAATTAAACGGAACTATTCCGCCAAATAATACATAATTCCGTAATTAATTGATAGTTAAATACTTGTGTTGCTAACGCAAAATGTGCGGTGGGGATACCGACCTACGGAAATAGAGAAATTTTTTTAGCGTTGTATTTCCCCCCTATTTGTGTTTTTCCACGTGGGGCAAAACACACAGCAATCAAGACTAAAATTACTAAAAAAACAAGTTTAAAAATGAAAGCGTTTGTCGGAATCCAAAGACAATTATTAATCTAGATCTACAACCTTTTTAGCAATGATAAACAAGGCAATCCAAATGATAAAACAAAATAATCAGATCAAAAAATTAGGCAGAAGCAAACTGAAATTTGCTTTTCTTAAGCTGCATTGACTCATGATTTGCCTTCTCTAAACTCGAAATAAACAAAATATTTTTACACTGAAAATATCTCTTTAAAACATTGAAACATTATGTAATTAATTCAATGTTAAGCACAAATTAATTATTTTGAAATTTTTTGGTCCATGGATCTCATGATTGACCTGTAAAATACCACTAGTCGATTTTAAAGCGCAGTTCAACGATTAAAACGGCAATTTAACGTTCTGAGAAATATATTTGAAAGAATTTTAATACCAACAAAATCTAATTAATTCTAGGAGTATCACTTTAAAATTAAGTTTGTATGTCTAATAAGAAAATTTTAGCGATTGTGTCCGAGTTTGGTTACTGGGGAGTTGAACTGGTAGGTCCTTTAGAGAAACTTGAGGCGGCAGGTTATCAAGTTGAGTTCATGTCGGTTCACGGAAAGAAAGCAGAAGCGCTTCCGCCAAGCTTTGATACAACGTATATGGATCCTCCTCTTGGCGTTTGTGTGACAACTCCAATTGTAGCAGAGAAAGTTAAAAATTTCGAGGCGACAAACCGCTTGGAAAATTGCTTGGCAATGACTGACTACTTTCCAGAAAGACCCTATGTTAGTACCCCAAATTTTTTACGAGAATTGGAAAATTATTACGTACAGGTTAAAGAGTCCCAACGAAAATTTACGGAAGAGTACGCTGGGATACTTCTAGTTGGAGGAAGCGGACCGATTGTGGATATGGTAAACAATCAACGCTTGCACGAATTAGTATTAGGATTTTATCGTGCCAACAAAGTCGTTTCAGCCATTTGTTATGGGGTTGCGGTTTTAGCGTTTGCCCGTGATTTTAATGAGCGTAAAAGTATCATTCGTGGTAAGCACGTGACGGGGCACTGCATTGAATATGATTATCATGATGGAACCGGATTTTTACATACTGACTTTAACATGGGGCCTCCACCGTATGTTTTGGAATATATATTATCTGATGCGGTAGGGCCAGAAGGTCAATACCATGGAAATTTTGGAAAAGAAACCTCTGTTGTTGTAGATTATCCATTCATTACCGCTCGTTCATTGCAATGTTCTTTTGAATTTGGGGATAAGCTAGTTGACATGCTTGATAATAATTTAGTTCGTTATGGCTGGTAAGACAGGAAATTTTAAGATTATTGAGCAGTTTTTGGCTGATGGCATGAACGTGATGTTCGGAAATCCAGGCACGGTTGAGCAAGGGTTTTTGGATGCCATGGCTTCCTATCCAGAAATGAAATATATCCTCAATTTGCAGGAAAGTGTAGCTGTTTTAATGGCTGATGGCTATGCCCGTGCTTCTCAGCAAGCCACTTTAGTGCAATTGCATAGTTCTCCTGGCATTGGAAATGCGGTAGGTGCTTTATATCAAGCCAAACGTGGCCATTCCCCTTTAGTGGTGATTGGTGGAGATGCAGGGGTGAAATATATGAATATGGATGCCCAAATGGCGAACGATTTAGTCGCTATGATGGCTCCGGTTACCAAATATGCCACCTTAGTAACGGATCCTAAGTCTTTGTTGCGTACAATTCGTCGGGCTGTTAAAATAGCGACCACCGCCCCGATGGGTCCCGTTTATGTATGTTTGCCGATGGATGTACTGGATGAAATGAATGAGGAAGAAGTTTTCCCCGCTTGTGTTCCCTCTACTCGTGTGTTACCGGATCAATCTTGGATTAATGAGGTAGCTAAGCAGCTCGTATCAAGCGAAACGCCTATGATATTTGCGGGGGATGGTGTAGCGTATTCCCAAGCAACGGAAGAATTAACTGCGCTGGCGGAGTTGATTGGCGCTGAAGTATATGGAGTAGAATTTGGGGATGTTTTAATGGATTCAACGCACCCACTTTATCAGGGTTCTACGGGTCACATGTTTGGTGAAAGTAGCTTTCCGATCACCTCTAAAGGGGATGTGAATTTGGTGGTAGGAACGTACATGTTGCCGGAGGTTTTCCCTCGCTTAGAGGGAATTTATTCCCCAGATGCCAAAGTTATTCACATCGATTTAAATGCTTACGAAATCGCAAAGAATCACCGAGTCGATATGGGTGTGGTTGCAGATCCAAAGTTGACCCTCGAGGCATTGATCAAGCAAATTTCCTTGATTCAAACAGATGATCAAGTTGGAAAAGCTCAAGCAAAATTAGTAGATGCCAAGCGTGTAAAAGAGGAAAAATTAGCCAAGGCAATTGCTGCGGATGGTTCAGTGAAGTTAAATATGCCTATGCACATGTCAGTGTTCGCCAAAGCCATGGCGGAGCAACTTCCTTCAGATTCAATCATTTTCGATGAGGCCTTGACAAACTCACCGGCGGTTTCACGTTACATGCCGGCTACAACGCCAGGAAGTT
>Ga0114959_10000674_pt1 | contig 32079 bp, 12 predicted proteins | sample C_130625_EF_Meta_FD_87317 | JGI IMG/M metagenome (GOLD analysis project Ga0114959, IMG submission 87317) | Freshwater microbial communities from Lake Croche, Canada to study carbon cycling - C_130625_EF_MetaG | ecosystem: Environmental > Aquatic > Freshwater > Lake | place: Lake Croche, Canada... | reverse complement strand
GTCGGCTTCCAAGAAACTGAAATATGGCTACTGTTATCGGTCATTTTTTCCCCTAATAAATACTTGTTTATTTATTAAAAACCCTATACTTTTGTATTAGGTATTATTTTGATTTAATAAAATGCAATAAATAATATTAAATACATTTACAAATATAGGTTTATTATGACTCTCAATTCTTCAGGTCCTCTCAGTTTAGGTGGTTCAACTCCGGGCGAAAGTATCGACTTAGAATTAGGTCTCCCGGCTAATCGTGCCAATAGTATGATTAGTTCGGCTAACGATAACCTAATTGGCAACTCAAATCGACCTAGAACTTTACCCAATGATTGGTGGGGTACTGTTAAACCACCTGTTACTATTCAATATTTGGTAGTAGGAGGTGGTGGTGGAGGCGGAAATGGCGGAGGACCATCAGCTGGCGGAGGAGGTGGCGGTGGTGGAGTAGCCGCAGGGTCTATAACTTTATCGGGCAATACCCAGTTTAGTGTTGTTGTCGGAACTGGTGCTCCAGCTTTTGCTATTGCCGGAAATAGCTCTTCTGTACCGTGGGTCACTGCCGTTGGTGGTGGAACCGGTGGCGGAACCCAAAATGGTTTTACAGGGAAAGCTGGAGGAAGCGGTGGTGGGGGTGGCATGTCCCCGGCGTCGCCATTGGGTTACCCTAATGGCTATTACGGTTTAGGGGGAGGTGCCGGTTCTCAAGGTAATAGTGGAGGTTCTGGAACTGGTCTTTATTCTACGCCGGCTACTCCATTCCCTAAGAATTCGGGCTCGCCGGGCGGTGGTGGTGGCGGTGGTGGTGCAGGTGGCGGTGGTGGCGACGGGACACTAATTTATAACAGTCTTCATCCAGGCGGATCTTATTTACCCGGAAATGGGGGGGCTGGTGGTATAGGATACTATTGGCCTATTTCTGGCGCTTACTACGGAGGTGGCGGCGGAGGTGGCGCCGGTAGTTTCCAAAATCCTGCTAATACATGTATAAATGGTGCAGGCGGTGCAGGCGGAGGTGGTGGACGTGGTCCATCTTGGAACGGAACTCCAGGAACTGGAGGCGGTGCTGGCGGTGGGGGCGGTGGAGGCGCAGGTCCCGGTAATGCAGTCGGCGGTCCAGGAATAGTTATAATAGCGGTGCCGCCAGGTCAAACAGGGTTAGCAACAGGTGCTTATTCAGTAGCCTCAAATAATGGTTACACTCTTTACAAGTTTACCGGTCCAGGAACCTACGCTGTATAACCTTTTAACAAACTAAATTTCTCGTATAATCCAAAAAATTAAGAGTGCTCTAACCCTACGCAATAAGTATACTAAGTGTAGGGGACAAAATGAAAAAATTATATCAAGTAGTAAAAAATGCAATCACACCAGAAGTTTGTCAGCTGGCCAGAGATTCTTTACTAATTACCAAAGATCTCGAATATGCCAATAAAGGTATCCCTTTACAGTTTACAACGCCATTCGGTGACCCGCAGTGTCCGAATAGTTTTGCCAGTTATGGGCATCCTGTATGCGAAGCGTTACTCCTAACAGTTAAACCTATTGCTGAAAAAGTCAGTAGTAAAAGACTAGCCCCCACTTACAGTTATAGCAGAATATATTGGAAAAAAGCAATTTTAGAAAAACATAAAGATAGACCTAGTTGTGAATATTCGGTTACACTTTGTCTTGACAACAATCCCAGTCCCTGGCCCATATATATGGATGGTAAAAAAGTTACTCTCGATGCGGGGGATCTTGTAGTTTACAAAGGTTGCGAAGTTGAACATTGGCGAGATCCATTAGATCAAGATACACAGGTTACACAGGTATTTTTACATTACGTTGACCTTGACGGCCCGCATGCGGAGTGGGCATTTGACAAAAGAGCCGTTTTAGGTATAGTAAAAGCAACCAGCAATCAATAAAATATTATGAAACTGTCAACTACTCCTCAAATTTCCTATTCCATTACTTACCCTTATGTATTTTGGGACGGGTGGTTTACAGAACCAGAGCTTAAAGCCATGGAAGAATATTGCTCTCAAAAAGAAGTTACTACAGGCACAGTGGGCGGTGGCGTTGTGGATTTAAAAATTAGAGACAGTAATGTATCTATGCATAACTTAAACAATGATAATAAATGGATGTTTGATAAATTTTTAAATCTCACAGATCATCTTAATAATACATTTTACAATATGGATCTATTAGGGTTTGATATTTTTCAATATACAGAATATAGCACAGAGGGTAGTAAATACGAGCCGCATATGGATATGATGATAGGAGATGAAGTACCTATTGATATGAGAATTCCACGTAAACTTAGCCTTAGCCTAATACTCAGCGATCCTTCGGAGTACACTGGGGGAGAGTTTGAATTTTTAGTGGGAGGTGAACCTAAGATCGCTGAACAGAAACGAGGGAGAGTATTGGCGTTTCCTAGTTATATAGTTCACGGAGTGAGGCCTATCACTACAGGAAAACGTCGTAGTATTGTAATTTGGGCAGTTGGTCCTAAATTTAGATAAAAATAGTTGCCAATGCTGGTGCAACTCCTGCTAACCAAACCCGTTAATTATTTTGATTTAGATTTTAGTTCTTGAATTTCTTTATTAAGTTCTTTAACAGCTTCGATTAACACAGCAACTATGTTACCATAAGAAACACTTAACATACCGTCGGAATTTTCAAGAACTAATTCAGGTAATATTTGTTGTATTTCTTGAGCAACTACTCCAATATTAGATATACCGTTCATATCAAAACTAACGCCGCGCATGGCAAGAACTTTGTCTAAGCCTCCATTAATAGTTTTAATGTTGTTCTTTAATCTTAAGTCAGAGTAAGCAGTAATATTTCCTAAACAGGTTAAATTAGTTCCATCAAATATTAAATTTGCACTACCAGTAGCAACATTACTGGCATTTTTATAAACTACCTGATTGGCACTCCCAACTATAGGACCGGACGGGCCGGACGGGCCACCACTTCCGGATGGGCCTTGGGGACCATTTGCACCTGTCGGACCTTGGGGGCCATTTGCACCTGTCGGGCCTTGGGGGCCATTTGCACCTGTCGGGCCTTGGGGACCAGTTGGACCTTTTACAGTACTTGCTGGACCAGACGGCCCAGAAGGTCCGGCACCTGTCGGGCCTTGGGGACCAGGAACATTACTTACTCCAGACGGACCAGACGGACCTTGAGGTCCTTGAACTCCTTGTGGTCCTGAAGCTCCCTGCACTCCGGCATCAGTAATTGTCCAAGCGGAAAATGTACCGGCCCCACCTTTATTAGATATTGTAACAGTCATTACACTAAGGCTAAATGTAGCAATAGTACCTTCAATAAAATTAATAGGAGTTTGTGTATTAAACACACGAACACGTTGACCAACTGTAAATGCTGTTTGAGTAGATGATAAATTAGTTACAAGTGTAAACGTTCCATTTGGAGCAATAGTATTAGAACTTGCAGATGTTAATCCGTAATAGCCTATTCCAATCGATCCATCAGTACCATCGGTACCGTCATTGCCCGAAGGTCCTTGTGGTCCTTGAGGGCCTTGATCTCCTTGGGGGCCTTGTACACCCTGGGGTCCGGGAACATTGCTCACTCCCGATGGACCTTGTGGACCAGGACTACCGGCAATACTAAATATCCAACTATCAAAAACCCCCGAGCCGTTGACGGTGTCAAATTCTACTAGCATGCTGGTAGAATCTATATCCAAGATAGTGCCTTCCATATAATTAAAAGTGCTACCGAGTATATGCACAGTTGCTCGAACTCGCGTTCCTATTGAATAAGCAGTTTCAGTTGGGGGGATATTAAATGCACTAAATCGACAATCAGCATAATCAATTCTTACGTTTTGACTACTAATTAAATTATCGTAACCGTATCCTCGAGCTCCTTGGGGTCCGGTTGGTCCGGTTGGACCAGAAACCGTACTATCAGCACCGCTAGGACCTTGTGGTCCAATATTTCCTTGAGGACCTTGAGGTCCGACCGGACCAACTATTTTTCCAGCATTGTGCCACGCACTATTTGCACCCCAATACCATAAATTTCCGGTATCCAATACAATATAAGCTTCATCGAGATTTGCACTTAGGGGAAGTGTAGCAAAACTACTTGTACTTCCTAATATAGTTAAAGGTACACCTTGTAATCCTTGATCACCTTTTGGTCCTTGCGGTCCAACAACGCCCTGAGGACCTTGGACACCTTGCGGGCCCGGAACTGTGCTATCAGCACCAGTAGGTCCTGATGGCCCTGTGTATAATATGCCGTTTTGATAAAGTGAACCTGTATAGTTTATATTTCCATAAATGTTCAATCCCTGTATCACTATTTCGTTAGTCGAAGTAGATCTTGAATCTAAATAGAAAGTTTGATAAGTATTAGGATTTATTGTAAATGAAGAATTTGATATTAGACCAAGCGTAACATTATGATTTTTTAATAACGCTAAATTTATATTTTGATCATTTCCTGGTATGTCTTCAATTAAATAATTTGGTATTTTCCATCCTGTATCGCTATTTGTTTCATGTGTAGGACCAATAGAAAAATATCCGTCAGGTAATTTAACTTTTAATTGGCCTGTACTTAAATCAAACCATAAATCACCTACCAGTTGGTTATTATCGGCTGTTGACGAAACTACTGTTGCTATAATCGGAGTCCATGTCCCTTTGTATAGTTTTAATCTTTGAGTGGCAGTATCATACCATAATTGCCCCTGTACAGGACTTCTTGGATTAGGGTCTCCGGCCGAATTTGATAACAATCTAACAAAATCATTGTTAAAATATTCTCCGTATGCGGCTACATCTCTTCCTACTAATGCCAAAGAAGTAGTGATTTGATCAACTGTGTTGTCTGCTAATATAGCTAAAATTGTACCGTCGGGATTTAAAATATTGTATGACATATTAAGTTTTTATAAGATAGTTAATTAAAATACCTTCTCCCGCAGTTGCATGTGTCATGTCCGGTAACTGAAAATATCCAGCCGTCGGAGTAGGGTTGTATGTGTAGCCTATTACTGCAAACAAATTTGGATAGGTAGGTATAGAAACTGTTGCACCGTCACACCATAACCATCCAGGTGGGTGCGGAAGCGGAGTAGCAGTAACCGGATCAAATCTTGGGCCACCATACGGCATCATCATACCTGGTAAAAAGATATTATTTGCTAATTGAAATAACGGATTAGGATTTGCCGGATTAGAATCGTATGCTAATACATTTGTGGTGGTATTATTACCGTCGGTTATAACAGGTAGATCAGTAAATGCCCTAGCAGTTAATCTAACATTAATAGATTTTCCAAGATTAAATCCGTGTTTATCTCTAAGTGTACCATCACCGTTAAAAATAAATTCGTCCGATGTAACTGCTCCAACAAGTTGAGCATGCGTATAATTCAGTAATTTGCCTGCAGAGCTAGCATTACCTGTTAAATTTCCGTATAAACTTGTACTTGTTGTGCCTATAGTTTGAGATTGAACTGCACCGAAGGAAACATTTCCGCTGACATTTAATGTACCTCCAATATTAGCGTTGCCAACTACTTGTAAATTACCTTTAGAAGAAATACTTCCTTGATTAGTAATATCACCGGCAATAGTTAAACTGCTACCGCCAGCAATAGTTCCTGTAGTAGTAATAGAACCGTAAACAGTTTGATTTCCAAACACTTGTAAATCGTTTTTTATTTTTGTTAAAGTAGAGCTTACTGTAATTAAATCAGTACCGTGTATATTTAAAATTATAGTTCCGGCAGCGGCACTATTTGAAATTTTTGTGTTATGTTCTAAAAATATTATTTGTGATGTTTCTGCATTACTAGATGACGAAAACACCAAGCCACCGTCTAAAAATCCGCTATTTTGTAAATTCAATTTTCCAGTTACTATTTGTCCGAGTTGACTTGTGTCCTCTTTTCTTAAAAAATTTCCGGCGGCAACAAGGTCAGCTCCCTGAAATTGAATATTTGTAGTAATAGAAGGATCTAAATACTGAGCGGCTAGAGATATTCCATTTATAATTGCACCAGTTGATAAATTAATACCTTTAACAACAGGATTAATACCAAATCCGCTTATAATCTTTTTAGGGGTAAAAGAATTAGCAGAGATTATAGATATAACTTTTCCGTTTACGTAATTTTCAATTACAAGATGTTCCGACGGGGGTATTTTATTATCAATTTCAGTTGTAGGGAAACTACCTGTAGTAGTAACTGTTGCAACTACATTACCATTTGCATCTGTTGACAAATTAGTAGCACACGGTCCAATTAACGTCCAACCATTTTGACTATATACTTTAACTTGATTACGCAAAGTGTCTACCCAAATATCTCCAGTTTTTAGTCCCGATATATTAGAAGCAGTAGGATCAGTTGGTTGTTGATAAATTCCGGTTGCATTAGGCCATCTCACTGAACTAGATGTACCGTCCATAATTTTTAAAACTCTGTTAGCCGAATCATACCATAATTGTCCCTCAATTGGATTCGCAGGAGGAGTTGGACTAGAAAAATTCTCTAGTAGATGTACAAAACTTTCAGCAAATTTTTGAGCGTAATTAGGATATCCCTTTCCTACCAATGCTAAACTAGTATCAACTGCATTTATACCCGGTGGAAAATCTGGGACAGTTATAGCTGGTTTAATTGGATCAGAAAAGTTTATTGTTAAAGGCATATCACATTCCAGCAGTTAAACTTTGAATACGTACAGTATATTCCACTTGTATCATTCTGTTTAAAGATTTTTGTACAGGGTGAAAAATAACGTGAGTTAATAAATCACCTGTTCCTACACCATTGGCGCTGTATGCTTTTAATCCTAATTCGTCAAATATAAAATTTCCTTCCGAATCTGTAGCATTATCGAACGCAGACTGACCAGCAGGTTCACCAAAATCTAGTAAGCAATTTACTAAAACATCAGCATAAGAAGTACCAGCTACGTGACGAACTTCCATATAATTCCTTGAAGGATCTTTATCAGTGGGTTGTTTTGCATCAATTGTTTTAGAATAAGTTTGATTGTATAAATCGGCACTGATACCAACGGTATTAGGAGTTAGGTATGTAATAATTCCTGTTTGGTCAACTCTAGTTCCGCCGTTTCCAAAACTCATATCGACAATAAATCCGTAACCTTGGTTACTGATACTTTGCGCCAATGAAACAGCAAAATTTTCATAATGAATTGCATTGCGTTTATTAATAAACACTTCTTTAGTTACAGGATCAAATATTTTAATATGTCCTTGTATGCTAAAAGCACCTTGTTCGTTTGGTTTTGATGGTTGTGTCATATTAGATTCTTTCGATAGAGGTTGTGTATTTTTAGTATCCATAGTGATATTTATGCTAATTTAAACTTGTAATATTATTTTGTATTTATCGTTAAGGTACTATCCATGATTTCCTCCGTAATACCAAATATCTGGTAGTTGGGCGGGTTTAGACTGTAAGAATGTTGCTAATAAGTTAGTTGCTGTGTTTAAATAATTCCAGTCTTCTGCCAATGTTGTTTCTTTTTTAATAATTGTTACTTTAATATTAGGAATTACGCCGCCGGGAATGCTTAAAGTTAGCAGTTGTGTCGATGCATCTATGCTAAATTCAGGAGGAATATAATTTAATCCTCTATAAACATAACCATTTACAGCATCGGTTGATAAAGAATTTTCGTAGATCCAAACTTGCCCTGTATCGAGTATATGATATGCATCTCCTACATTTGCCGAAAGCGGTAAGAGGTTTATCGTCGCTGTGGTCATTATAGTCTGTTCAGATATAAGATTGTCATCGTAGGACAACCGTGTATCTTGGACGAAAATTCCCGATTTTCTAAGAGGTCTTCCACCATAAAATATTAAAAGCTGATCAATTGCTGGTACTTCAGGATTTAATACTATTCCATCATTTAAATTAGTAGATGTAGAATAAATTTGATACGTATTTGTAGCAGTTGTTATAAAAGATTGTTTTAATGTATGTTCTTTAAACGGCATAGTTTGTTCATAACTTTGATCGATTACTGTTGTGCCAATTTCGAGAGAGTTACTTGGACTTGTTCCTAATGTTCCTCTGCGAAGTTGACTCAATGTATTACCGTTTATTTGAAAAAATTCAATTCTTTCTCCTTCAATTATTACAACACCTGGTATCTTTTTAGAAATAATTGGTCGGGTTAATGCAAGAGCATTATCAACATGTATTTCCTTATCTGTTACAAGTAAAGGTTGAGATAACTTTGTAGAATTTTTTACAGATAATCTATCAAATTCTGTTCTATTAAAGATGTCGTTAAACATTCTAAACCCTACAACTTCAGCGTTTAATCCTTGATCGCTTACACTAATAATTTCTACACGATCATTTGATGTTAAAGTATATCTATTACTTAACTGAACAGTTAATCTATCATTTAACAATGTATGATCAAGAGTGTTAATTAATGGCACTCCATTTAAAATTACCCATATATAATTACTGTTTAATACAGGTCTTGCAGTTTTAAATCGCCCTACACCATTTCCTGGATATGTTGTAGTTTCGATCATCATGTTATCGTGATTAGTATAAGTTATTACATTTAAACTAACATCTGTAACAGGATTAACTAGAAGAAGTTGTGATCCAATTAAATCATAATCGTAAAATCCTTGCGGCAACCATAATATAGCAATGACATCGTTCATTGATAATAATTGGTTATTAATAGTGACAGAATTTTGATTAAAATTAACTTCGTAATCGGTTCCATTAATAATTTGTCGACCATTTATATAAACTCGTACAGTATCAGGATTGTAAGAGTAATTATAATCATACATATAAAAATCTACAGTATCTCCAGATTTTAAAGAAACTACAGTACCGATGCTAAAATATACTTCATTTTTAACATAATCAATATCATTTATGGTTACATCTGTATTAGTTCCAAATAAATTATTATCTGTTCCTACAACTACTTGCCCAATATGGAAATTATCCACTGATTGTACTTTTATAGCGTTAGATCCGATAGGAACTTCTGTAGTAATATTTCCAGTTACAGGAGTGTAATTTTTATTTTGTGGGAATTTTTTCTGAGGATCTATCAAATATGTAGACACCCTCGGATCAGTAATATTATAATATGTCACCGGAGGTGGTAACATTATTTTAAATCCTGTACCTGTATTGATTTCAACTATTGCCTGAGCCGCTTCTGGGAGAATAACTCTCGGCGGATACTCTAAATCAAACGTAGATTGAGGATTACTATCTACTAAAAATGCTTGTTGGTTAATTTCATTAAATAATTTGTAAGGATTACCAAAAAACCAAGCATGTATATTATTTTTACCAGGCGGTAAATTATATACCGTTACAGCGGCTCTATTATTAGTTGAACTAACCGGTCCTAATTCAAAGTATGTATAAGAAAAAGGAGCAGTAATGTGAAAACCTAGTGGTTGTTTAGGAACACTTTCTCCATTTACGTATACTATAGCATCTTTGACCGTGTCAATGTCTGATAAACTTTGTGCTTGTCCTGCTGATTCCCCATTAATAACAGATTGGGAAGCACTGTCGAGTACACCTCGATATGTTCCAAATGCTTCGCCGCCAATACTTACAATTCTATAGCCAATATTTCCGCCACGAGATTGAGGAGCAACTACTAAAGTATTATTGATCCAGTCAATTGTAAATTCTGTCGAATCTACAAATTGCGTAAAACTTGTACTGGTGTTATATGTAAAAAGTTTGTTTCGATAGTATACTGTGATGCTAGCAGGATCGGTTGGCTGGATTGGTAAAGTTATAATAGTTGCAGTATTTGCGTTTAATGGTGCATAATTAGAAAGCACTGTTGGAGTACTTCTATCTCCAACAGTAAAGACATTTAAAGCAAAACTATCCGATGCATGTCCGGGAACTACTTCTTCGGGAGCATGTCCATAGTCGGGTGTATAAAATCCCGATCCATCTATATTAATATCTTCTGGATTAATTCCTAAAGGATTTGAAATGATGCCATTGTCCCAGCTGCCGCCAGTTATATTACTGTCATACAACGAAGAGTTTGAATCGAATGTCCAGAATTCAGCAACGTCGCCAACATCTACTTCCGATATAAAAGGTTCACTTAAAATTACCTGCGATGTATCGTGATTAATGTCTACTACGGTTACAGTAGTACTAGGGTTTAATTTAACCGACGGTGTTGTTTTTCCAATAATATTAACTAACTGCCCGAGTCGGATATTTTCTGTACTGTTTACTGTTATTTGATTGTAGTTAACAACATTAGTTAAAGTTTGATCATCATTTCCGCGACCTCTAAAAATAATTTGTCCTTTTGTATCATCTAGATTGACTGCATTAATTCTAGAGTCGTACAAATAAAAGTGATTATCATCCACTACTCTTACATAATAAATTTTATTATTAAATAATCCGTCAATTGCTGTTACTCCGTTAACTGAATATCGAACAGACATTCCGGTTAAAAATTTGTGGTCGGGTATTAAAATTATATCAGTATTTAGGTCAATTGCACTTGTAGGAATTATAATAGCGGTTCCTGTTCCCGGAGATGGTACTGATTCTGTAACAATAGATGAATTGTAATAATTAGAATTATCTGAAAATAAATCTTTTCCAAATATAGACAACTCTTGATCCCAAATTAACGTGTAATTGAAAGGCAACGACTGAATAGATGTTTTAGGAAAATCTATTCCTGTCATTAATTGGCCTAGATCTAAGCCAGGCATGCCAGATGTTGCTGTGTAAAAATTTAATATTCTTTCAGAAGCATTAAGAAGTTTTATATTTTTATTATACGTAACTGATAATACTTGCCCTACTGCGGGAATATAGTTTAGTACTATTTTAGAAAATTCTTTAGGATATCCATCAACTGTTTCAGTGTAAAACTCAATTATAAAGTCTGATAAGATAACATACGATTCGTTTAATTTAATAGACATATCTAATTTTATTGGACTCGCTAACCATCTTAATGTAAATTCGTTAGTATTCCCGTCGCAGTTGAATACATCAACTGCGGTCATTGCTTCAAATGAATTATCAACGCCCACTCTATCAAATTTCATACCTATTAAATTATTTCGAATGGTATTGTTAGCTAATTGTGCATACGCAACAGCCGGTTGTGCATCGGAATTTGAACTTTGTATTATTACAGAAGGAGCTGTTAGATAATTAGCACCGGGAGATAATACAACTATTTTAATGATTTGTCCGCCAGAAATATAAGCTTCGGCTGTTGCACCGGATCCTTGATCACCCGGGGCGGATTGAATTATAACTGTTGGTTTAGAGGTATAATTTTTTCCCGGATTGCCAACTACTATGCTATCAACGTAAAATGAGTGATGGTCGGCCCAGGCTTTCCAAGGGTACGTGCTTAAAATAGGGTCGCCTAATTCCACACTTTGATATAATCCAGTGGCGGTATTGTACACTGCGGGTAAATCAAAATCTGTTGTAAAAGACCGGCTTGGATCGACATAGGTATAGTTAGTTGTATATTTTCTAATCTGCGTGTGATACGGTTTAACTTCTGAAATATAATCGATAAAATAAGTATCATCTTGTAACTGATAAACAGGACGTTGATCTAAATTTCCAGCATAGTTTGTAACATTTATAAAACTTGTTTTAAAAGCCCAGTCGAGTAATTTTTGTTCTGTTAATGCATATTTTACAGCACTAAAGAAAAATAAATTCCAATAGACTTTTAAATCGCCTATGAATATATCGTATTTTAAAGCATTTAAAATATTTACTAATTCGATATCGGCTGTTTGATCAAATAATGTTTGATCATAGTTAACAGCACTGTACGTTAAGTTTCCAGATGTTACTGACCATAAAGTATCTAATAATTGTATAGTTCCGTTTTGTTTAAAAACTAAATTATAATCGTTACTAAAAGTTCCGCCTCCTGAAATTGTTCTTTCTAAAATTAAATAATTACCGTCACCGCCGTTAAACACTTTAAGATACTGATTAGGTTGAATATCAGTTACTGTTGAAAGATAACTTAAAGATGGTATAGTAGCCGAATAAGGAATATATTCGTTAAACGTACTGGCGCTCCAATCTACATATTTCCAATATAGATTGGTATTATATAATTGGGTATAACTTTTAATCCATTGATTAGATATTTTATCCCAAGAGAACATTGCCCATTTACCGTTACTATCGGTATCGGATAGTACTAATACCGAATATGCTCTTACTTCAAGCATAGGAGCAGTTATATACTCTTTGCCAGCATTGATTATTTGTACAGAAACAATGCTACCTTGCGAATTAATTGTTGTTTCTATTACAGCGTCAGTGCCTTTATCGGTTCCAATAACTGTAACGCTAGGGGCTATTTTATAACCGAATCCTGGATCAATAATTTTAACCGAATTAAGTTTTCCGTTCTCAACTGTACAAGATAATTGAGCCTGTTGTAATTTAATTGTGTTTATAAGATTGAGAAATTCCATATCTTCGACTATCTGATCGTATGAATTTGAGTACTGGTTAGGTGGCGGTTCTTGAGAAATTAAATTAGCAAAATTATAATTTCCCGTAAGCTGATTAGAAAGCAATATGGTATTTGTAAAATTAACTAAATTACGCAATGCTTCTTTCTTTTTAACAAACATACTTTGTCTAGGACGAATACCGATACCATATGCTAATCTCTTTGATAACGCAGGATCTGGTACAGGATTTCCAAGACTGTCATGACCTCGTAAACTATCAATTAATTTTTTCTCTAAGATAGTAGTGGGCTGGCTATTAGCGTTGCCCTCTTGTAATAATAACCATTCAGTATGTTTATTAATATTATTGCTGGTCTTATCGTAAGCAATATTTAAATTTATGTTGTTGGCTACTAATTCTGTACTGATATTAGCTAAAGATATAGTAGATGGCGCAATCGGTGATAAAAATTTATAGCCGTAACTCACCGGGTCAGCAATAAGGCTAGCTACTTCAAACGCACTTTTTCTTCTATTCTTTGTTGCAGGTATTGTAATTTTATTTTTAACCCAGTAATAATAAAAATTAGTAAAAGAGCCGGATGAATTATACACTTGTTTTACAGCCATTATATTACCGCTAGGGTACTTAGGTTGACCGCTTATACTTTCTACTAATCCTATAGTAGTATCTGCTATTATACTCCACTCGCTAGGTAAGTATTTTGTTCCTACCCATTCGTACACATCAATAGTTGCACCTGGGAAAAGTTTACCCCAATTATTTTTTCGATATGTTAATTCGCCCTGTTCATACCACATATATTTTACAGTGCTTAAATCCCACCATAGTTCACCGACATGATCGTCTAACCAGCTGGTGTTGGTATTAACATTTACTCCAGAAGTTCCTATAGAATATATTGCAGGATCATACGATGATATATATCTTAATTCTTCTCTTGCTAATCCTGCAATTTTTCCTTTGACAGGATCGATGATATCTAAATAATCGATTATTTCTTCGCTACGTGTATCTATAAGAGAAACTTTTTGGAATTGATTTATATCTACAGAAGAGGGTTGAGTTCTTAATTTTTGTAGGCTATTTATTGCAGGGTTTGTTTTTGTAAATTGGAAAAAAGTTCCGTGTTCTGTCGGAGTTAATGAAGTAACCGGGAATGGAGATCCTACATAAACAGATGCATCGTCAACTTGTAGGCTAATTCCATAAGCAGAATTTGAAACAATAGCCGAAGGACGTAATTCATCGGCTAACGCGAATCTACCATGTTGCTCTGCCCTATTATAAACATATACTTCGCCAGAATTTCCTACTAAATCAACTATCGATGTTTCATTTGTATCGAATGTTGTTAATCCGGATGCAAGTGTACTATCAAATTCAGTGTACTGTGGAACATTTCCGCCTATGGCTGATATTACTAAATTATCTATAGAAGTATTACAGTCTATTGCCTTACCAAATTTCATGCCTTGGCCGTACCTTGGGTTAGTTATAGTTTGATTAAAAATAAAGGTTCCGTTGGTATTGGTAAAAACTGCAACTATACCGGACGATTTGTCATGATTTTGATAAGAAGGCGCAGAAATAAACAAATAACTACCGTCTGGGCTTATTGTTACTGCCGCACCAAATTCTGATTTAGTAGAGAATCCTAAATCAGATCCTCTAATAGTTTGAGATAAAGTTAATTCATCGTTTGAATATTGATAGATAGAAACAAATCCGGTGCTTACGTTTGCCCCCGGGGCACTGATTGCGATATAATTTCCATCGTCCGATCCGCTTATTGCATAACCCCATAAAGATCCGGTCGATACACTACCGCCGGGGCTTACATATCCATTATATTCCAATAATACAGACGGGCCCGTCGAATCAACTTTATAAGAATATACTGCACCAGTGCCTGTGGTTCCGGTTGCCGGAGCTCCTACTAATACAAGTTTAGTGCCTGTGTCGTACTGAACAAAAATTGAAGATCCGAATCTTTGGTAATTATTTGATGTATCAGGACTCAACAAAACAAATTCAGTTTTTTGAGATAAAGAACCGGATGATTTACTACTAATTTTTACAAGACCTTCTTGTACTAGTGTAGATACCGTACCTGTTCCTGTTGATTGTCTTACTCCGCCTGCTGGAGAGTTTGAAACAGTTGCACCGGCACCTGGTGCACCAACAAACATTAAACCAAATCGTGTGTTGTTAAAATTTATATCATCATATGCCATTGACATACCCGGTTCGATAGGATCGGGAGAATAATGATAGTGTACTGACGTGTATCCATCTTGGTTAATATCATAACTAAAGGATAAAGTAGTCGACGAATTAATTGTGTCATAGACAAAAATTTTGCCAGTTGCTGTTGTAGTATTAGTAACTGTTGAAGCAATAATATCAAAACCGCTTCCGCCTAAATTACCGTCAAGCTCTGGACTCCGATCAATTGTTCCATTACCGTAGGGAGCTGAGACCATCAGCACATTTCCATTTTTTCTTTTAGCTAGAGTTCTGCCAAATTCTAAAATAGTGGAATTAGGGTTTGTTGTTGAATTAGTAATGTAATTTTGAGTTTTTTGATATACAGCCCAACGTCCGTTGCTATCTTCATCAATCCATAATTTTGATTTATACGGCAATTTTAATAATTTATAGTCATCCGGAATTTGAGAAAATGTTGCAAATCTTTGACTATTAAATTTAAAAAGTAGGCCAGGGGAAAGCACCGGCTCATTATTAATAATTGCCAGTTGAGAAGGCACAGTAAATTCTGTAGGGCTTGAAATATCAATAATACGATAAACACCGTTTACCTGAGTGTTGAATTGTGTGCAAAAAATTATGTCGCCAACTTTTAATGAATGTCGAACATCGGTAGTAAATGTAATTGTATATCCCGGAGAACTAACATATACTCCAACAAGTTTTGCGCCGGCATTTTCATACCTTAAAACATCCCAATCCCCATTAGTCTTAAATCCTAACCAAACAGTTGTTCCTTCGGGCAAAGATGTAGTAGCTATGTCTAATAAACTATTTTCATTGTAAGCTGTAGCAGTAACATCGTCGATTCTTACATAACCCGCAGTGTTTATTAAATTATCAGTCTCAGTATTTGTAGCAAATATAGAATTTACATCAAAATTTATAGGAATAATTTGTAAATCGCTAGGAAGTATTGTTACAGTTAAATCATCTTGCGTTACTGTTTTTGCTAAATCGAACTTAACAAGTTGAGGATTTTCTAAAAAAGTTCCTTCGGTTAATGGAAATTCAATTTCCTGATAGCTAGAATAAGATCCATAAACCCCAACTCTAAATGCCCATTCTTCCGAGTAGTCTACTGTGCCTTGCTGATGGAATAAACTTGCTTTAGAAAGTTTTGAAATAGGATTTTTTGTTCCTTTTTCTTTAATATAACCTTGATAAAATTTATACTGGGCTATCGGGTCGCTAAAAATGCCGTTTAAATAAGGCCGCGGAGTATATCCAATTAAATGCTGGGCTAGCTTTTCTTGACCTGCATCAAAATTGTCAATGTTTAAGTTATAGAAATCCGAGAATTGATTAATCTTATAATCAAAGTTTGGAATCAATTCCGCAGTGGGTGAATTATTTAATAATATCCAGCCATCTGTAACATTAAATGAAGCAGAGCCCGGTATATCTTTTTTTGCAGAATAATTTTTTCCATTAAAACTTATAGTATCTGCATACAAATAGTTAACATAAGGAGTCCATGTGTGAATTTTAGCAGTATCATAAACAAATCCAGGACTTGAAAAATCACCGTTCCATCCGGCAGTTCTTAGACCAGATAGTTTTATACGAAGTTGTCTATAACCTGATTGAATATCAAATATAGTATCATTAAATAAACTAATATTGTTTAATACCATGCCGTGTTCTTTTTGTACCGGTCTCAATACAGCAAAATAAATTCCTTGATCGGTATTGTTTGTGGTAATTGTGCAAACGCCATTTTGTCTATTTACAGAAAGATTTTTTTGCGAAAACGCTCGCCCATCGGATCTTAAAATACTATACTCGTAAGAGCTATCAAATAAATTGTCGACCACTGCAACCGTAGACTGAAATTTAATTTGAGTCGCAAACGGACTTAAAGTTATTATACTGTTGTCTACCCAATTTTGACTTGTCCAAAATAAAAATTCTTTGCCGGTAAAGTTCCAATCTAACATTTCACCGATATCTGCATTATACTCATCAAATATAAATCCGCGGCTTTCTAAAAAATGCCCGTATCCTATTATAAAATCGTAAACTTCTTGTACAGTTGAAAATGTTGTTCCGTAAGGAATTTTTGTAAGTTGACTAGAAAATCCCGAAGCACGTTGCACCGTGACGCCGCCGGTAACAGGTAAAGCGGGTAGTTGTACGTATAAAGATTCGTTGAAAGAACTTTCCGGCGTATGACTAATTTTTACTCTATAATATTTGTTATTATAAAAAACAAGTTGACCTTGCGTATAAAATAAAGTGTTTATTGCTGATTTAGCTGATGTAGTTTCGGCCGCAGACAATCCGGTTGGTCCGGCCGACGCAGCCGAACTCCACTTTACATATGATTCCGAAATCCCGCCCACTGTAAGAGCCGATGTAGAATTATTTCTTATAGGTTGATAAACATTAAAAAATCCAGAATATTGATCATAACCTTTAACTATAAAGGCTCCGTTTGATTTTTGTATAACTATACCACTTATATTTGCAGTTTCAATAGGGCTACTTACATTTAAAAATAAAGAATAATCTTCTTGAGGTAATATTGCTCCAGGGTCAACTGATGTAGGGTTATAAGCATCGATTGTAACAATCATATTATTTTTGCTTATGAATCCACCTACTTTATAAAATAAATTAATGTTAAAATAAGTTAGATCTGTTTTTAATTCAGCAATATAATTGCTACTGCGTTTTTGTCCGTATTCGGAAACATACACTCCGTATCCGCCAGTTAAATTTCTGTTGTCCCCGTGAATTACAACATTTTTAGGATTTAAAAATTGTTGATTTTTTCCGTACGTCCACTGTCCTGCTATATTAAGATTCATTCGACTAGTATCGTACATTAAAGATGCATAGATGGCCGGCTTTGTTAGTGCTAACAATCGTTGAATAGCAAACGGATAAAAACTACTTCTACGCCAGGCTGTTTCGACCGGGCCTTGATCACCAAATTTAAATGACTGTCTTACAGAATATGCTGTAGTATTATATACTAATCGACTAGGCGGAACTAAATCACCGTATTCGTCAACTGGCAATATGTTGCTTAAGCCTGCACGAGCATAAAGTGGGTTACCACCACCTGTTTCTATGTGATCCCATAGTATTTTGTTTCCAGATGTGTATGGTGCCACTCCGTAAGTAGCATCCCAGTTGTTTGGTTTTTGAGATAGCCCTAACATTTCCCAAGGATGTGTATGAGGGCGATCGGTATCGTAAAATAATTTGTATATATTTCTCCAATATCCCGATAATTGCGTGTCTACTGCATTATCAACTGCTCCTGTATAATTCCATGTAAAAGGATTAGTGTCATCAAATGTAGAATTTGTAAAATAATCTATTCCAAAAATACCTGCCCATTTGATAAAATCAATTTCTAATATTTGAGTTATATCGGATAAAGAATAATCTGTGTTTCTAAAATTACCAGGTAGCACTGAATTTATATCGAACAGTTCTGGACGGTATTTTGTTTTTATATTGTTATAAATTCGTTTTTCAAGTTCTAAAATAATTTGATCTCGGTAATCATTATATGCAACCGTAATACTACCATCATGCCCTTGAATTACTGTTTGAGGAGTTACATAAGTGTTGTCTACATAAATGCTAGGCACAAATGCTGGATATAGTCCCAATTTAGTCGGAGTAGACGGAATATAACATCTAGAAGTATCTTGATAATCATTGATAACAATAACATCTTTAACGTTCAATGGAACTAAAAATTCTACAGCAGAATCAATTGGTAAGAATTTATAATCGACATCAACTATTAATTGAACATCGTTAAGATATACCGCTACTGCTCGCAAAGATAGCGATTTGAGATCAAACGAACTAGTTAAAGGATATATTGTATTTCTAGAATCCGTTACTGTCCATGTTCTAACAATCTTGTCTTGGCCGTATCCTATCATGTCTGATAAAGAATATGACGCTACATTTGTTTTGTTTTGATTAATTGCCGCCATGGCTGTATCAACTGCTGAAATATAATCTGTTTGATCAGGTTGAAGTTCTATTTGTTTTAAAAACTCTAATTTAAATTGATTATATTGAGCTGCCGCATCCTGCACAGCAGTTATTAAATTATGACGTTTGTCCCCTATGAAAAGAAATGCAAACGGTAATGGATTAGCATTTGAGATTAATTGTGTTCCAGGAGAATTAGTTAAATCTCTTAAATTATTTTCACCGGGAAATATTCCTGAAAAATTAGGAATGGTGTTAATCATAGTTTTAACATGATCTGTTATTTCAGTTTCTGTCATACTACTAATAGGACCGTTTAATGGATTGTTAGTTAAAGATAATGGAACTTGATAGAAACCAGCAGATGCAGGAATAGCTTTACTGTTATAAATTTTAAATAAAACATTTGAATATGCTGGAATTTCACTGTTAAAATTTACAAAATAATTCACAGCAGTAGTTGATACAGAATATTGTGTGTTTTTTAATTTTATTCCATTAACATAAACATCAAAATTAAATTGTGTAGATACGGGGTGATCAATCGCAGTTATTTGCAACGATGAAGTTGCGGTTGTAGTTGACTGGAATTGTAAAATAGGTATTTGACCGTGGAAAGATTCTTCCCATACGTTAACAAATTTATTTTCAGATTGATTTACATATTTTAAATATGTATTAGAAGTTAGGACACTAATTAATACATTATTATTAGAAATAGTAATTGTTTCTGTCATAAAATAATTATTAAACAGATAACTTCCTACTCCTACACTATTTTTATATTGTAACGGAAAACCTAATATTGTATCAGCGGCTCCGGTACCGATTGCATAGTTAAAAACTCGATTTCCAGTAAAATCGGATTGATAGTATGTAGAGTCACTATAACTATTTCCTATGTTATCAAACAAGTCAAACAACGGAAACTGATTCAAAGTTGTATGTTGTTGTGAAAAAACCCAATGGTGTCCGTTAAAATGCCAACTTGTTCCTTTGTTAGCTACTCCGTTGCTGATAACAACAGCCGACTCTACAGATGGGGTAGTATCTAGTAATAATTGTATTCGATAAACATCGTTTACTTTGGCAAAATTAACTACGTAAATATTTCCTCTTACCTGTTGATTTTTATCTGCATTAAAAATTATCCTATTTCCTTTTTCTAAAAGTATACCATCTATATAGTAACCTTCTGAGCCTTCTATACTAGAAAAAGCATCAATAGTATCCGTGTCGATAATATCTACTTTAGAAATTCCTACAGTTCCAAAATTATATAACTTAAGACCTGCATTAAATTCAACAATAGGCCTCTGTGCTCTCTCGCTGGCGGGATAAACAGGAATAAGACCATTTACGGTTGCACTTATAGTTATAATATCTTGATGGAACCACCGATTATACCTTGTCCACGGATTTAAATCACCACTAGCTCGATTAATAGTAATATATTCGGGATTAATCGGTATAGCACTAACACTATCGTATCCATATTGGTCAAAGGTATGAGCGTCGAATTTACTAAAAAAATTATTTTTTATCAATCCGTTAACACCTAATCGATCGTAATCGACTAACACAATTGAAGAACCTACTCCTTCAACAAAATATATTTTACCTTGATGTTTTTGAGAAACTATATCTGATGTAAATTGAATTTTCATTCCATTAGATAATGCCTGGGTTGCTGTTGTACCGGTTGTTGTTACGTATGTAAATGAATATTCGGCACGACCAATAATATCAACATCAACGTTTATAAAATTGTTAATTGATCCGATTACAATTGTTGCGGGGCCGGTAGGCAACCAATAATATTTTTGATAACTTGTAAATTTATCCCAGTTTATGTGCGGGTTATAGGAATAAGTCGGAGAACTATATAGTTTATCAAAGTCGGCAGACAATCCGCTTTGAATTGAAATACTATTAGTTAAATCATCGATACTGATTGCTCTTTGTATATTGTTTAATTCGTCATATACAATTAAGGCTGGGTTGAATTGATAATCTTTTCGAATTTCTAGTACGTCGGAAATATAATTATCGGCTGTAGAATTATAAGTAGGGGATAATTTACTACCTATAAATCCGCTAATACGTTCTATTTGAGCAGGCTGTATTAATTGATCAATTGAACTAGATAAAAACTTACTGTTTTTATCTGTTTGAAAATATTCAGGTAACAAGTTAGCTGAATTGATGATATCTTTAGACATTTTAATTTCCAGTATTAGTAATTATCATTGTAGAGTTTAACTGACTTGCAGTTATAGCATCGATAATTTCAATATCACCGACCTGTGCACCACTTATAAATATTTCGTTACCTGCACACGCTACTTGGTACAAACTTCCAAAGTTATTAATTGTTGGTACTATTACAAAGTTAGTAATGTCTGGAGTCATTCTATTCATTACATAAGTCGCTAGCTCACTAAAATTAAAAGTTTGGCCGAAATCCCAATTTTCTAAAGCAAAGAAATAATTAATAGAAACAAAAATTCTTGTAATTAATTCGTTGTTACTAAGTGTAGTGTTAGGACTTTTTACCGCTTTAAATTTTCCTTGTAAATTTATATCCGCAGTATTGCCAAATAATATTTTATAATTTACAGGGTGGTAAACAATTTCATCGCTTATGGTTTTGATTGGTTGTAATGCTGAATCAAAATTGTCTGCTAATTCTTGGCTAGTCGGAGGCATCGGAGGGGCACCTATTCCTGTACTTAACCAACTCCTATAAGCATTATTGTAGCTGGCGGTTAAAACATAGATATCCATAATATTACTTTTTCCAGGATCAATCCGTCTTTCTTCGCCACTGTTATGTATGTAGTGAAATTTCAATCCGCTACGACCAGGGTAGGCAAAATAATCCGGTTGATATACCCATCCGTATCCGGTGTCATAATATTCTTGTAAAGAATAAAGCTTAATTATATTTAAAGACGGATTGCTAAAATAATATAATTGTCCGTCTATCGGATCAACAACATCTGTTTCAGTAGTCAATGTAGTTGCTATAATAGGCGTTACCGTTTGATCAACTAATTGGTATCTTAATCCGTCAAGGGCTTTTTTAAAATAAACAAAGTTGCTTGAGCTACCTACAATTTTTGTAAATGTGTCGGGTTCGGAAATTTGTCCAGAATTATTATAGTCGTAAAAGCTAACCAATATCTTAGACGGCTCAATATATCCGTCTGGTTCAATAATATAGTTATCTATTTGTAAAGAATAATCTTTATTAAGACTTTCTAAAGAGGCAGGTGCTGTATTAAATGAGAGAACATCTATTTTATCTTTCACTACTGTATTGTTAGTGTAATCAAAATTCACATCGGATGGGTCGATATAAAATCCAGTTTCTTTCTCGCTTTCAAAAATATAATTAGTGTATCTATATAACACTTTATATCTATTTCCTTGCCAAGTAAACGCAATTAACCAGCTTGAATCTAAGTTAGCGCCTGTTGAACTTCCTTGATAATATAAAGAAAAAGGACTTGTTACATTTAAATTAACATTTGAAATAATTGTCCAAGCCCTAGTAATTGCGTTAAAACTTAATCCAAAATTCTGTTGTGCTAAACATAAATTTGCCAACTGATTTTCAAAACTATAAGAATATACTGTGTCAAACACAGGGATAATTTCTATAGGAATATATCCACTAGGTATAATATTATTTAAAATAATAGGACCAGTGCCATCACTTAACACCCCTGCACCGGAATTACTACCGTTTCCTATAACTTGAACTACAGTTGACCAAATATGCTTGCTTCCATCTAAAGTTTGAAATTTAATCAGTGCTCCTGGAGTTACATAATATAAGTTGTTTGAAACGCCCGGGCCGACACTAACTGCTAACGGAGTAGTTGTACTTAAATTTTTAAAATATCCTCGTGAACTTCCAGAAACTTTATTAACTTGGTGCCAAACTAAATTGTAGTAGGAAAGATCAGGTCTGTTATAATTATCAAAATAAAATGATCGCATAGAAGTTGAAGAAACAATCGGCTCTACTCGTTTTTTAATTACTGCTAATATATCATTTTTATTATTGAACGTAAATTCAAAGTTTGACTGCTGTTCATTTTTGTAAAAAATTCCATCGGATGCAAAAATATTAGTTTTACTATACTTGCCGCTAACATCACTTAATTCAAAATATTTACTAAGCCCGCTTACTACACGAGCGATTGATTTTATTTTTAATATATTGGTACTAGCAGTTAGTGGTGCAATATTATAGTCTTCACCTGTTACCATTCTATTTTGTGTATAATATGACTGCGGCGCTTTTTGCTGTATACTTGCATTAGATTCGCTAGGAGCACTATTTGATACAGCATACTGTAATCCTAATACTAATGTTAATTTGTGTCCTTGGCCGTTTTTATTAATATATGGAATAGTTACTGATACGCCGGACATTTGTTCAGGTTTGATATTATAGGAAAGTCCATTACTTTGTCTGTATAATAAATTAAATGTACCTTTAGGTAAGTCTCCAAAACTACCGTCTGCAAAATTTAAATCGATTTGGTCTTGATCTCGGGTAGTAATACTATAAATGGTCCGTTGATTAACATCTAAAGAATTGTATATAATGTTATTACCAACAATATTAGGAACCGGAGTCCATAACGTATTATAATTATTATTACTATCTAGTTGCCATAACCAAACATCGGTATTGTTAATGTCTGTTATATTAATACCAATTAGTTCATTAGGTACAGGGCTAGTGATTGAAAATGTAGATAACCCAAGAGACCCTTGGCGGAAATGAACAAAAAATCCAGTGTTACCGCTTCCTGATCCCTGATTATCGTTTTGATATAAGAAACTAAAATCAGATCCAGGGATAGGAGCGGCTTCGTATACTGTAGACGATTGACTAAAGGTACAAGGAACTACTTCAAAGTTCATCGGAGTACCGTTTATATTTTTATTAAAAGAAAATATAGGAACATTTGTGTTACTGCTGTTAACTGTATACTGTTCTGTTAGTATTCCGTTTATAGTTTGTCTGCCCGAAGGAGTGCCAAACGCATAAGACCCTGGCATACTAGAGTTTAAAATAGTTAAAAATTGATTGTACCAATTTTTATTTGTAGCATCGTTCCAGCCTACTACTGTATTTGATAAATTATTGCCGCTTGAATCATAAACGTTATCAGTAGTAGTAATTGCAGTTATTTTAAGAAAACCGTTGGCAGGAACATTTCTTTTAGGTATATAACTAATTAATTGTGCTAACTGTAAAATGCTGTCTCTTCGACTAGCAGTTTCTAAAAAGTTTTCACGTGCATTTAAATCGATACGAAAACTTAAATTTTGACCTAAATAAGCAATTAAATCAATAAGAGCAATATACTCACTACTATCAATAAAGTCATTAAAATCTTCGGGATAATTCTGTTGAAGATATTGAATCATTACTCGGCGAATGGTTTCAAAATCATAACTTTGAAAGTCTGCGTTTCGATAGCTTTGATAAATCTTAGTCCAATTTTCTGCTACTAAGAGTTGGTTATTAGTTGATGGGATCATAATTTTTTTATTCTGTTATACCTATTTATTTTATATTTTATATAGGTATATTATCGCACTTGAAGTCCTACTTCTTGATTAAAGTTTAACAACAACTTATCAGCTTGATTTGTTACTTTTAATGCTAAAGTTAATTCTAACAAATACCCCTGTTCATATTCGTTTAAATCTATCTGTAGTACAGTTACCCTCGGATCACTATTACATATTCTTGTAATATCGTCAACTAATACTGTTTTTACATTTTCAGTTAACGGTTCCATTAATAAATTCCATATAATGCTACCAAACGCAGGATTCATAATCCTTTCGCCCTTTTTTGTATTAAATTGATTTATAATATCTTGCTTGACAATATCAAAATCATATAATCTAGTATCCGGACTAGCATTATTGACCGAACTAAACCCTCGATAAAATTGACTGGTTTGAACAGTGTTTTGTGGTTTATTTGAATTGTTTGTAATTTCTAAATTTTTATATGGCATGATAGTATTTATTTTACAAAATTTGTGTTTATTATCCGATAAGTCGTTTTACCGCTTGAGCAACGGTATTATAATTAGTCGGGTGTAGCTCGGGATTTTCTCTAGGGTTAGTTTCAAAAGTTACCGTTTGATCTCCGTTTGCATTGGCAAAATCTGTCACTACTTTGGCCGGGATATCAAAATGGGGTACTAACCATATGTATCGTTTTGCGTTTAATGTTGTTCTTATTTTTTTCAAATTACCGGTAAGTATTTTTTGTTGTTGGAGGGTTTGTGATTCAGGGTAGTTTTTTCCTATATCATTACTGCCTGCACTAACTACTGCAATATCGGCCCCGGTTACCGCAGGAACATAGCTCTTTAAAATTTCAGGAGACCCGGCACCTATCAATGCACTAACCTTCACACCTTGGATTAGTTTTTGAAGGGCTTCGCCGGTTCCTTTTGCAATACTGTCGCCGACTACTACTACAGATCCGGTAGACGTTGACGCAGTTGTAGATCCTGCATTTGGTATACCGTTGGCATATTTTTTCATGTAATATTCAAAGGCTACTTTTCTTTCTGGAAGATTGTTATGTCCGCCATTTACTAAACCTGTTACGCTAGTTACATCACTCCAAAATTCTTCTGTATCTCTATACGTTTGATTCATAATCGGTGTTCCGTCCTTGGCTATACCCTTTGGTAATCCTACAAACCATCCAGGCGGTTTATAAACGTTAAAGTACCATAACACACTTTTTGCGGCCCATTCTAACTCTTGGACTATTTCTGGGTTACTGACAAAATCGGGACCTTTAAAATATTTGGTCATCTTTGTGTAATTATCTCTTCCGGTACATTGTAAAAATCCTCTTCCAGCATACTTAATACCATCGCCAGGTTGAGTGTTTCCTATATCTTTACGATTTTCGTACTCAGCACCACTACCATATTCTCTAAGAGCTCTAAACCCAGCACTTTCAATTTTGCATTGTGCCATTATAGCCGCAAGTTTAACTTTATTTGTTACGCCGGCGGCAATTAGTACAGATTCTAAATATTGTTCATTACTAGATGCTGATTTAGAAGTAGGCACTGCGGGTGGATTTTTATTAACAGGTACATCACCGGGCGGAGCAGTAGGATTACCGATACTTTGTGCAGGTTGAGTTTGCACACTAGTGTTATCAGGGCTGAATCTTCCAGGATCTGTATTTTCATGATGATCCCAAGGTTCGTGTGTAGGCACTCTTAGCATAATACTAGTAATATTATTTGCTTTATAAAATTGACTGTTTTCCCAAGTTGACGTTATATCGCTTCGGTTTGGCAATTGAAATCTTTCTAAGGTAGTAGGAGTTTCTGGGGCGGCGGCGGCGGTTGGTGCAGGTCCGTTGATGTCTACTTTGCTACCCGCTACAACAATATTACCACTGGCGCCGACACTTAATTGTCCACCGGAGGTTAATCTCATTTCTCCGCCACTACTTAAATTATAAGGACCACCGGCTTGCATGCTAACAACCGATCCCGCTGATAAATTAAAACTTCCTCCACAGCTTTGTTTACTGGTTCCATTAATTACTAGACTGTGGTCTCCTACTACTTCATGGGCCATGTTGCCGTTTGCTACCATATTAAGATTTCTACCTGCTTCAAAATTGATATCTCGATTGGCAAGGAAATTAAAATCTTTTTCTGAATGTATGCTTACGCTATCTTGTGCGTATATATCAATTTTACCATTGCTCGTCAATTCTATCCATGCTGTGCCTTTACTGTTGGCAATATAAATTAAATCGTGACTGTTGTGTAAGAGAATTTGGTGGCCGGTTCTTGTTCGTATACGAACTAATTCGTTTTGACCATTTATGTCGCCGTCGTCCATTACAAAAGTAGTTCCTCCTAATCGAGTAACTGGAATTTGTCGTGTTTCGTCTCCAGAATATCCAAATGTCCCTTGTTGTGCGCCGTCGCTTTGATCAACAGGCCCAGGAGTTGATATACCGAACACTCCGCTAGGTATTTCTCTTCGGGCGGAACTAGAAGTTACTCCCCGTACAGTGTCTAATAAAAGTCCTTGCTTCACTAACCGATCAGCAAAAGGATGTACGGGTTTTTGAAATGTTTCTACATTAGGGTTATCTAATTTTTTTGATTTTTTATTAAATTCTGCAACAGGAAGAAGTTCAGTACCGTATTTTCTTTTTTGATCTTCGGACATAGCAGTTTGTTTACTAGCCGCGATTCCGGGAACCATATGATTTTGAAAATTATCTTGCACACATCCCATCCAGTATCCTTGATTAGGGTCACCGTCAATAAAAATACATAATACCTGAGTACCTATGTCGGGAGGTATCATCCACATGCCGTAACTTTTTTGTACATGTTGAAAATTATTATCGTCATTTCCTTCAAACCGAACCGACATAACTCCGTAAAAAGGACTGAGATATTTTACAATATAAGTATCGGCTTGATTAATAGTAGCATTATTTGGAATACCTTTGATCAGTGCCACTTCAAGACGTCCCATAAAAGTAGGATCTAAGTGGTTGGTAATTTCTGCTAAGAACGGGCCGGAGGACGGTAACGGACTTCTTTTTCTAGTTTCAAAAGGCATATATTATCCGCCTACTAATTTTTGCAAAGGACTTAATGCTGATGTTGACCCAAACTGTGTTACTACGGATTTTCCTAGGTCTGTCGAATTGGGGTTCCCTGGATATGATCCTACAACAGAATTTACAGTGGCTTGGGCTGATTCAACAGATCCCGCGATACCAGTCAACCCGGGTAATCCTGCCATATATCCCGACAGTTGGGTTCCTACTATTCCGGCATTCGCTCCGTAAAATTGATTTTGTATAATACCGTAGTTTGCGTTCATAGAGGTCTGCTGATTAAGTACATTTCCCCCGTTACTTAAAAACGATCTAGTAGTTTCGGGTACTGTATATCTATTTACATCTCTAAACGATCCATTGGCACTCGAATCGGTTATGTAAGGAGGAGCCGATGCATACGGAACAGTCGGCGGTAAATTAGCTATAGTAGAAGGCGTAAGATTATCTAATATAATACCTTGATTTTGTGCAGATTGTAAATTTACTCCTGTAGGTATTGCATCAACAATGCCCGAAACTTGTTTTGATATAAAACTTGTAAACTGAGTCGACAATCCCGACAGTTGAGGAGCATTAATTCCAACTTGTTCGGCCAACGACCTTGGATTAATAGGATTTCCATACAACTCCCTATTTGTAAAACTAGCTCCGGTTGGGCTTGTACCAAGTAGACTTGTAGGTACTATATTTCTAATTGCAGAGTTGGCAGTTATGTTTGCGGTAGCCGACGCTAATCCTAACAGCCCTGCTTGATCCTTTGGAGATAAATTAAGAGCCGAATTAATTTTACTAGAAGCAAGTCCTTGAATATAATTTTGCGGATTTATGCTTGCAATTTGACTAACTTTTTGTAAAGCGCCGGATGCTTTTAATAAAGCATCGCTACCTTTTGTTACAAACTTTCCTAATCCAGATCCTAATATTCCTGATTTAATAACAGCCTGCGACGCTTGTTGGGAAACTAATCTACTGGCCATTGAAGATAGTACAGGATTTATCCCTAATTCTCTTAATGATTCGTCGGCGATATTTCCGGCTAAAAACGCAGACTGCCCTGCAAGATAGCTGTTATTAGCCAAACTTGCTATTCGAATAACGTCGGATGCTGTGCCTAACGAAGAGTTTGCCAGATCGTATAGCCCAGAAGCTTGCATTCTAATACCCGAGGCCAGCTGATCAACCCCTCCCGGTATGGCTCCACCGAATATTCCGTTACTTGCATTTTGTAATCCTAATCCATCGGCTGTTGCACCGCTTACTTGATTTAATAAAGGATTAGTTATTCCGCCTAGTCCTCCTGGAGAATTGGTAAAATTACTAAGGCTTCCTGGTAATCCTGGATTAGGATATCCCCTTCCTAAAAAAGATTCTGCGTTAAGGGTATCTGGGCGGACTCCGTTAGCAAAAGAAGCCAAAGTACCGTTAGCCTGTGGTATAGACCCTGGAGATAGCGGACTAACTGGGGTTGACTGATTCATAGGATTCGGCGTAAACGTATATGCTCTTGATGGAGGAATTGTTTTGTTTTGATTATTTAAAAACTGACCAGGTTGTCGCATAATTGTTAAGGTCTGTTTAAAAAATCCATCTTTAAAAGAACTAGTTAATGTAGATACTTTAAAAATTCCACCGAACGGTACTTTGTTTTCTCCATCAAAGTACATAGTCCCACCTTCCTCAAAAGTGCCGTAATCTATTGGATTATTAAAAGTAATTGCAATTTGTAATTCTCCTCGATTAGCTATTGCTTCACCGTCAACTGTTGAGTTTGAAATGTTAGTATCTAGTTCAGGATTATAATTACCCCATCCACCTGTTGTAAGATAATACGGGTCTCCGATAATTTCAATTTCGCCAGAAACTAAAGAAACATGAGAGTTAATAATTTTATCATGAAAAGCTCTTGCCATTTGATAATAAGGAGAGCTTTGAGGTTGGCCGGCATTAGGATTTCCATCGGAGTGGACTGAAGTTTGTTTCGAGTCAACTAGCTGTGTAGGGATTAAATTCAGTGTACTACTAGTCCCGGTTGATGCACCTGTAACTGGAGCGGCCTTAATAGTTGGCGATTCATTAGATTTAACCGAATCTCTGCGAGACGGCTGATCTGTATTCCCAAAATCTTTGCCTGCGGCTTCAAAATATAGATTATTAAATTCTAATTTAAAATTTAAAATATCAACATTTTTTCCCATGTATATGTAATTGTACGCTCGGCCTACTGCTAACGTTAACTTTGTATAATCGATAGGAAGTTTTTCAAGATTAGGAAGATTGGAGTAGTGAACCTTAAATGGCCATATAACATATTTAAATTCTTGGTATGGTTTTTTAGATACTTCGTCAATTTCCTTTAAATCTTTTACATCTACACGAATCATAAAATAATCTACTAGTCCATCTGTTTCAATTTGTATTTTACCATTTGCAATCCCGTCGATAATATTTTTTGAATATTCGCTATCTTTAATAACAGCTTCAATAATACTATGTATTTTTGTTTTTTCTGCTACTTGAATCTGGGCACCGCTTGTATAAGGATTAGGTTTATTTTTTTCAGGGTTGCTAGTTTGTTCAGAAGGAGTTGGCTTGTCTTTATTTTTTTTCCCATACGCATCTTGTTTTGTATCGTCCGAAGGACTTACAAATTCATAGAGCAAACTATTTTCTAGTTTATCAGCTATTTTAGATTTAGCAATAGATTGTTCTTTTTCTTTTTGTTTGTTATCTGAAAATATCAATCCTTTCTTTTCATCCCAAGTAGGAAAAGCAACCGAGTAAATATCATGCTTTGTATTTTTTCCTGCTTTTCCGTCGTTGTCAGATTGTGCAATTTGATTGTTTAATTGTTCTGTAAAATTTGTTAAAATTTCATAAATGGTAGTGCCTTTCATGTTAACGGTTGCTTTGAGTTCGTTAGAATTTCCCATAGCTCTGTCGTTTGGCGTGAGCGCCTCGCATTTATATACTGTGCCTTTTTCAGTAATACTAAGTTCGGCTTTGGTGAGTATTAACGGAAAATATCGAGAAGATTTATTAATAGGTCGAGGAGCAGGGAGATCTTGATCGTCGGGGTATCCTACAAATTCAACTAGCATAACAAATTTTGCATTTAAGTATCCAGGATATCCTGCAGAAACTGCGGTTGCATGAAGTGCTTCTAAAAAACCGTTTATACTATAAGGTTCCGTTACTTCAAATGCCATTTTACAACTTTGAGAAAAACCGTTTTCTTTGCCCGGTAGCAATATACTTTCAATTTTTACTTCGTCAATAAACATATCAAATCTGCCCGGGCTTTGTTGATTAAAATCACGTACTAAAGATGCTGATGCTGATTCTGATCGCCTACTATTTGAATCAGCATATTTTTCTTCTACTGTCGGCGCCGCTACTCCCTTTGTTCCTTTGCCTTTAGATGTTAATACTACTCTTTCTAAAGGTTTTCCTCGATAACGTTTAGGGTCGTTATATGAGTCGGCATCTAATGCGGCCAATGTAAAATTATAAGTGTATGACTTATAAGAATTTAAAGGGTTTGAATCGGTTACTTTGTTATAATTTGCACCTTCACGATAGAACGTAGAAGTACTAGCAGTTTCGGTATTTCTAGAAACTTCCGGAGATGCATTATCCATGCTAGACGATTTTTTAGAAGGTGTACCACCATTACTGATTCTTTGTTCTTCGATTGCGTTCCATTCTGCGGACCCTACTGGGAACTTTGTTTGTGCTACTTCAAGAACGTATAGATTTTGCTTTTTCTCGCCAGCAACGTTGGCTGCATTTACAACAGGATTTAATTTGCTAGCCGCCATATTATATTCCTAATGCTTTTTTTATGGAAGTAATTTTAGGTAGATAAATTTGTATCCCCGATTTCATACTATAAATTGGATCGGTAACTACAGAAGGATTCCTCACTGCGAAGACCCACCATAGCTCAACATCTCCATATAAATCGTATGCCAACAAGTCGGGTCGATGCTCGTAGTTTTTTGTTATGTTAAACAAGATGTCATCTCTTTCGGCGGGTATTTGTCTAAATGCTAATATATCAAGGTACCCGTTGGTTATCGGTGTTAGGTAATAGGGACTAGTATTTTTATAAGTAGACATTATAGATAACCTTTACCTCTAAGACCGCTACCGAGATATCCGGCAACGTTGTAATTTAATATTTCGCGTCTGCTGTAAACTGGAATACAGGTAACGGAAATTTCAGATAAGGTAGGTACCGATGCAACATTGCCGCCCCCTTTTTTATCTAAAGTAAAATAATCTACTGTATTTGGCAAGTCTGTTCTAAAATTAGTTATAGAAACGGGTACATTTTTAAACATAAGTTCTCCGTAGGCATCTAATCTACATATAGGAGGCGGACTACCAGCATTAGCATCATTACCCCAAAGCATTTTAGTCAATGCTCTAAGCAAAGTAATAGTAGCTATGTATACTCTAGCATCTCTATCATTTTGTACTGAAAATTTTCCAGTAATAGTCATTGGTGATACCGAACTATTTTTATAAAAATATTGGGTATAGTTACTGTGCATAGGAGTTTGTGCTGAATAATCTGCTTTAGATTCAAAACTAATAGTCGGGGTATAGGGAAAAATTATTCCTC
>Ga0114959_10000673_pt1 | contig 32079 bp, 31 predicted proteins | sample C_130625_EF_Meta_FD_87317 | JGI IMG/M metagenome (GOLD analysis project Ga0114959, IMG submission 87317) | Freshwater microbial communities from Lake Croche, Canada to study carbon cycling - C_130625_EF_MetaG | ecosystem: Environmental > Aquatic > Freshwater > Lake | place: Lake Croche, Canada... | reverse complement strand
GCGCTCCAGTCCGTGCACCTCGATGGCATGGGCCGCAGCCAGGGCGGCATTGGCAAACACGCAAAAGCCCATGCCTTGCTCGGGCTCGGCATGGTGGCCAGGTGGGCGCGTCAGGGCGTAGGCTGTTTGGGCCTGGCCCCCCATCACGGCATCGACGGCGCTCAAGGCGCAACCCGCAGACCGCCTTGCTGCATCCCAGCCGTTGGATGAAATCGGCGCACCAATGCCGGTGTCGCCACCACCTTGCTGGGCAATGGCTTGCACTTTGTTCACGTAATCGGCACTGTGCAGCCGGGTCAGTTCGTGCACCTGCGCATCACGCGCGGGCATGACTTTTAACTGCGACATCAGCCCGCTGGTTTGCAGCAAGTTGTGCAGGCGCCGTTTGGGATCTGCGTTTTCGATGTGGCGGTTGTAGGGCTCCACAAAGCCGCCAGGTTTGAGCATCAGGGCGTAGTTGCCCGGGTCGTGCCAAAAGCACAATTCATCGGTGATGTAGGCGGTGGTGTTCATGTTCTGGAGAGGCGTTTGGCCAACAGGCCCGTCACAAGGGGCCACACCAGCAGCAGCGCCGTGGTGGCGAGCAGGATGGCCGAGATGGGGCGTTCAATGAAGGGCATGAAGGAGCCTTCGCTGCGGCCCAGGGTTTGGCGCAGCGTGGCTTCAAGTGTGTCGCCCATCACCATGCCCAGAATCAGGGGAATGGTCGGGATGTTGGCGCGTGCACACACCAGCCCCAGCACCCCAAAGACGGCGGCGATGACCACGTAATACATGCTGTTGGCGGCTGAAAACGCACCCACAAAACACAAGGCCAAAATCGCCAGCCCCAAAATGCGTGGATTGACGTAGGCCAGGCGTGCCAAGGGTTTGACGGTGATCACCAGCAAGGTCAGGATCACCACGTTGATGACCAGCAAGGAGGCCAGGACACCGTTGATGATTTCAGGGCGGTCCATGAACAGCGATGGGCCGGGCACGATGCCATGCACCACGAACACGCCCATGATGATGGCGGTGATCGCATCGCCCGGGATGCCCAGCGTGAGCACGGTGATCATGGCGCCCCCGGAGTTGGAGTTGTTGGCGCATTCGGCTGCCACGATGCCCTCGGGGTTGCCTTGGCCAAACGGCGTGGGGTCTTTGGCACCGCGTTGGGTCCAAAAGTAGGCCAGTGAAGTGGACAACGCAGCCCCCACAGCCGGCAGCACACCGATGGCCGAGCCCAGAAACAAACCCTTGGCCATGGCTTTGGGGTATTTGAAGGGCTCCAAAAATCCGCGCCACGACAAGCCCGCGTTTTGGATGAGCGAGGCATCAAACTGGGGCACTGGCGAGCTGACCATGACCAGCGCTTGCGCCATGCCAAACAGCCCAACGGCCACAGGCACCAGCGGAATGCCGCTGAGCACACCGTCGATGCCGAAGGTGTAGCGCTGTTCGTTGGAGTTGGGGTCGATCCCGACGGTGGCCAAAAAGAAGCCCAATCCCATCATCATCATGGCCGATGCAAATTGCTTGCGGTAGGCTTTGCCCACACACACGGCGGCCAGCACGATGGCCATGACGCTTTCCGGCGCACCAAAGCGTGCCGCAAAACTGGCCATGGGCCTGGCCGCCAGCCCCAACAGCAAAGCACTGGTGATGCCGCCCACAAAAGCCGACATGAATGCCAAAGACAATGCCCGTTGTGCCTGGCCGTTTTTGGCCATCGGGTAACCATCGAACATGGTCATGATCGAAGACGCCTCACCCGGCGTGCGGATCAAAATGGAGGTGACCGCCCCCCCGTAAAACGCACCGCAATACACCCCCAGCAACATCGAAATGCCCGCCAACGGGGCCATGCCGTAAGTGAAGGGCAACAGCACCGCGATCGTCACGCCAGGTCCGACACCGGGCAAGACACCCACGATGATGCCCAAGGCCGCACCGATCAACAAAGACACCGCGATGGGCCAGGTGCCCAAAGATGCAAAGCCTTGGCTCAGGCTGTCGAAAAATTCCATACTCAGATCAACCAGCCATGGCCGAAGTAGACCTTCAGCACTTTCACAAACACCGCCCACATGGCCACGGAGAGCAGCACACTCAGGCCCAGCGTGGCACCTCGGCTCAGACCCAGCCAAGCCCCGCTGGCCATCAAAAAGAGCCAAGTGCTCGACAAGTAGCCCAGCCACGGCACCGCCAGCATGTAAAGCCCAAACAAGGCCAGCATGCCCAAGGCCTGGCGCATGCTGGCGGTGCTCGAGTCCAGCTCATCGGAGTCGGCCACCTCGATGGCGTTGCGCCATTGGTACAACTCCACCGCCCCTGCCGTACAGGCCAGGGTCAAGGTCACGCGCGGGAAAAAAGCAGCCGATTCAAACCAAGCCGCCTGCGCAGGAAAAGGGCTGATCAATTGGGGCGTGGCCAGCATCGCCGCCGCAGCAGCCAAGGTCAGCAGCAAAACCAGCCCCTTGTCCCATGACCAAGTCAAAGTGTCAGATGAGGGCTTCACTTTTTGGCAAAACCCAATTCAGTCATCAACTCGGCGATCCACTTGGCGTCATCCATCACCCGCTTGCTCATTTGATCGGCGCTCATGGGCAGGGCCGGGATGCCCGCTTTCTTGAACTGGTCTTGCACGGGCTTGTCTTTCAGGGCTTCCATCATCACCGCAGACAGTTTGTTGACGATGTCTTTGGGCACCCCCGCCGGTGCAGCCATACCGCCCCAGGAGTAAATCTCGCCATAGCCTTCTTCAACGGGCGTGGCCACGTTGGGAAAGACCGGGTTGCGCGAAGGACCCCAGGCCGAGAGGATCTTGATTTGCCCGGCTTTGGCATACGAGACCGCACCTTCGGCACCGGCGGTGGTCACATCGGCATCGCCGGCCACCAGTTCTTTGGCGCTGGGGTTGGGAAAGGCCACGACTTTGTAGGCCCAGCCGTCTTTCTTGGCGATTTTGGCCGCAATCAGGGCGGGCACGGCCGCCGGCGCGTAGCTGCCAATGGTCACGGGTTTGCCAGATTGTTTGGCCCAGGCGGCAAATTCCTTGAGGTTGGTGGCCGGGATGTCACCGCGCGAGGCGAGCACAAAGTCGTTGATCAGCATGCCGCCCACCGATTGATAGTCGGCCATTTTGTAGGGGGTGTTTCCCGCAATGATTTGCGAGATGCCGGGGCCAGGCGTCCAGGTGCCAATGGTGTAGCCGTCAGGTTTGGCGCGGGTCATCTCGGCAAAGCCCACCACGCCGCCGCCGCCAGGCTTGTTGATCACCTGCACCGGCACGCCCAGGCGCTTGCTCATGCCTTCGGCCAGCAAGCGGGTCACCACGTCCATGTCGTTGCCTGGCGGGTAGGGGTAGATGATCTCGATGGGCTTGCTGGGCCACTTGTCTTGTGCGGGGGTCGGCAAAGCGCTCAGGGCTGCCAGAGCGGTCAAAGCGATGATGCGAATAAGGGGTGTGGAAGTGTTCATCAAAATCTCCGGTCTTGTGGGTTGGTCAGGTCAGGTCAGGTCAGCTTGCTTCTGCGGCGGCGAATGAAGTGTGCAGAATACGCATGGTTTCGTCTACGTCACCAAGGGAGAATACCAATGGCGGCGACAAAATCAAACGGTTGCCTTGCACGCGAATGATCGAGCCTTCTTGCCTTGCGGTTCCCACCAGCGTCTGGATGTAAGCGGACGGCGGCAGCAGCATTTCGCGGCTGTTTTTATTGACAACCAGTTCGATGGCGGCCATCAAGCCCTTGCCGCGCACATCGCCGACATGCGCGTACTGCATGAGTTCTTTCAAGCGATTGAGCATGTAGCCGCCAACCGCCAAGGCGTGGCTCGGCAAGTCTTCGGCCTCCACAATGAACAAATTGGCGTTGGCGGCAGCGCAAGCCAGCGCATGGCCTGAGTAGGTATAGCCGTGCATCATGGCAGCGGGCACGTTGGGTTGCATCCAGGCTTGGGCCACACGTTCGTTGACCAAGGTCGCCCCCAACGGCACATAGCCTGAGTTGATGCCCTTGGCCATGGCCATGATGTCGGGTGCCACGCCCCAAGCCCGAGCGCCGCACATGGATCCAATGCGGCCAAAGCCGGTCACGATTTCATCGCTGATCAGCAAAATACCGTAGTCGTCGAGCAGTGCGCGCAGGCCGGGCCAGTAGCTTTCATGTGGCACGATCACCCCGCCTGCACCTTGCACCGGTTCGGCCACAAAGGCGGCAATGTGTTCTGCACCCACTTGCTCGATGGTGGCCTTCAAATCTTGCAGGCACAGTTGCGCAAGTCGCTCCGGATCTTCTTCGCCCCATCGGTTTCTGTAAGCATAAGGGTTCTCGACAATGTGGCAGCCGGGAAGCAGGGGTTCGTAGGCGCTGCGAAACATCGGATTGCCATTCAGCGACGCGCCTCCAAAGTGCACGCCGTGGTAACCCCATTTGAGCGAGATGAATTGGGTGCGGCTGTTTTGACCGTTCAGCTTCCAATATTGGCGCGCCATTTTCAAGGCGGTTTCAATCGCGTCCGAGCCACCGGACGAAAAGAAGACTTTGCTCATTTTCTCAGGGGCGAACATGCGCATCAACCGCGCCGACAACTCGATCGCGGGCGGGTTGGAGGTGTTCTGGAAGGTCGAGTAGTACGCCAGCTTGTCGAGCTGCGCTTTCATCGCTGCGATCACTTCAGGGCGGTTGTGACCTACATTGACATTCCACAGGGATGCCACGGTGTCGAGATAGCGTTTGCCGTCGATGTCATACACATAAACGCCTTCGCCACGGTCCAAAATCAAAGGCGGGCTTTGAGCGACCGCTTTGGGGTCGACCATGGGGTGGTACATGTGCTGCGCGTTGGCGCTGCGGATGTCAATGGTGCTGGTAGTCATGCTGACAGCATAGGCAGCAAGCAGGTAATGGAAAAAATCCATTATCCTCAGGTTTTTCCCGTAGACAGGTTGGTTAAACCATGGGCTTACCCAAAGCATCGCTGCTGGCACAAATTCAATTGCCCAATTTCGAAAATCCACAATCGATTTTCGATCTGCTCAATTTCAGGGTCTCTGAATTCATGGGCCTCAGTGGCTCTTTGGTCACCCGCATTTGCGAAAACGAATACGGCATCACCCGCGAAGAGTGGCAGTTTGTGGCCATGCTGGCCGAACTCAATGCCATGTCGCCGTCTGACTTGGCGGCCCGCACTACGGTCGACCGGTCACAGGCGTCCAAAACCCTGCGTGCGCTGATGGGCAAGGGCCTCGTAGAAAGGCAATCTGTGCCTGGTGATGGACGCAAGGCAGTGGTATTGCTGACCCCTGCTGGCCGCGATTTGTATGCTGTTGTTTTTCCGCGTGTGGTGCAAGTTCACCACGAAGTGCTGCAGGATGTGTCGCCCGAAGTGCGTTTGATTTTGGCCAACAGTTTGATTGCGATTCATGCGCGTGCATTGGCGCTGGCACAAAGGCTCAAACCCGAAGGCGCTGCAGGGAGAAGGCTGGGCGGCAGCCGAGCCCATTGGAAGAATGCACCGAAGCCCCAGCCAGGCGGCTAGATTTTTAGCCCGCCAAGGCTGCCTTGACGGCTGCCGAGACTTGTCCCATGTCGGCTTTGCCTGCCAATTGGGTTTTGACCGCACCCATGACTTTGCCCATGTCGCCAGGGCCTTTGGCATCCAGGCTGAGCACAATAGCCTGCACGGCGGCGGTCACTTCTTCCGCTGACATGCGGGCAGGTAAATAGGCCTGCAAAACACCGAGTTCGGCTTTTTCCTTGTCGGCCAGGTCCTGCCGTGCAGCCTGCTCAAACGCAGCGATGGAGTCTTTGCGTTGCTTGATGAGTTTGTCCACGATGGCCACTACCATGGCATCGTCCAGCACCACCCGCTCGTCCACTTCTTTTTGCTTCAAGGCCGAGAGCAACAGGCGGATGGTGCCAAGACGTTCGCTGTCCTTGGCGCGCATGGCGGTTTTCATGTCTTCGGTGATTTGGTCTTTGAGGCTCATGGTGGTCTCCGGAAGTGACGTGTTGAAAATAAAAAAGCCCGCCTGAGCGTCCTCCAGCGGGCTTGTGCAGAGCCACCAGGGCTCGGCAGCTGAAGATCAATACATCTTCTTGGGCAATTGCATGCTGCGCACGCGCTTGTAATGGCGTTTGACGGCAGCCGCTTTTTTACGCTTGCGCTCGGTGGTGGGCTTTTCGTAGAACTCGCGTGCACGCAAGTCGGTCAGCAAGCCGAGTTTCTCGATGGTACGTTTGAAGCGACGCAGTGCAACGTCAAACGGCTCGTTTTCTTTCACGCGAATGGTGGTCATTGAATCAAATTTTCTAAAAAATGTACCGGCTGCAGCGTCAAGGGAGATCGGGCCCTTGAAACCCAGTTTCGGCGGGTCCCCGTCACGAACTGGTATTTGGCAGACGGGGGTTTGCCAGCAAAGCCTAGAATTATATAACTTCTTGGCGTTTGTTTTGCGCCAAAGCCGTTGCGCAAGCATGCGCACTGCTCCAGGCCCACTGAAAGTTGTACCCGCCCAACCACCCCGTGACATCCACCACCTCGCCGATAAAATACAAACCTGGCTGTTTAGACTCCATGGTCTGCGATGACAGATCCCGCGTGTCCAGCCCACCCAAAGTCACTTCAGCTTTTTTATAGCCTTCGCTGCCGGTAGGGGTCAGCCGCCAGTCGGAAAGTCCACCAGCCAATTGGCTCAGTGCTTTGTCGGGCACTTCGGCCACGGGTCTTTGCAAGGCTGCGTCTCGTGAGGCCCAGGCTTCGGCCAAGCGACTGGGCACCCAACTGGCCAGTTCGTTGCTGAGCAGTTTGCGCGATCGCAATTTGGCTTTCGCCAACAAAGCCGGCAGGTCCATGTCGGGTGCCAAGTTCAAACGGATGGGGCTTTCATCTCGCCAATAACTGGAAATTTGCAAAACGGCCGGGCCCGACAAGCCCCGGTGGGTAAAGAGCAGGTCTTCTTCAAAAAAGGCACGGTTCTTTTTTTCACCAGTTTCAATGACCACAGGCAGGGCCAGTCCTGCCAGTTGTGCGTAAGGGCCCCAGGCTTCTCCGTCAAAAGTCAGGGGCACCAAGCCGGGGCGACGCTCGACTAAACGCAATCCAAATTGAGTGGCCATGCGGTAGCCCCAATCGGTGGCTCCAATTTTGGGAATAGACAGACCCCCTGTGGCCACGACCAAAGACGGGGTAACCACCGGCCCGCGGCTTGTCTCCAAGCTGTACAGGCCTTTGGCGAGGCCTTCGGTTGGGGTGTAGCTCACTTTTTTGACGCTGCAAGCAGGCCAATGTGTGACGCCACCTGCATCGCATTCCGCCAACAACATGCGGATAATGTCTTCGGCTGAATGGTCACAAAACAATTGCCCTTTGTGCTTTTCGTGAAAAGCAATGCCGTGCTTGTGCACCAGTGCAATGAAATCCTGAGGCGTGTAGCGTGACAAGGCGGAGCGGCAAAAGTGGGGGTTCTGGCTGATGAAGTGCTTTTGCGGTGCCGAAGCATCCAGCAGGCGATTGGTGAAATTGCAACGACCGCCTCCCGAAATGCGAATTTTCTCAGCCACCTTGTCGCTGTGGTCAACCAGCAGCACTTTCAAGCCCGCCTGACCGGCCACGCCGGCGCAAAACAGACCCGCAGCGCCACCGCCCACAATCACCACATCAAAGGAACTCATGGGGGCAGAGTGTAGGGCCTGTGCTTGGCATGCTTCAATCGGCGAAAAAAAACCGCCCCGAAGGGCGGCGTTAAACAGGCAATGAAAACGGAAAACAGATTTATTTCAGAAAACTACCCAGCATACCCATGCCTTTGGAGAGCAGGTCGTCATGCGGCATGCTGCCGTTAGGAGTGATTTTGTCAATTACTTGTGGCAGCAGGCCAGAGAGTTGCGCAGACAAGCCATCGACGGGCAAGCCGGTCTTTTGTGCCATTTCTTGTAATGTGCCATGGCCCAAGACGGAGGTCAGTTGTTCCGCGGAAATGGGCAAATTCGCACCTGTACCGACCCAAGAGGAAACTACAGCGCCAAAGCCTTTGTCATGGAAGGACTGGACCAGTCCTTGAAGCCCACCCCATTGGGGGTTGTTGATCAGGCTGCCGATCACACCCATCAGGTCTTGATCAACTGCTGTGGTTGGACCGCCTAAGGCCCCTGCAATTTGTCCGGAAACTTGTCCTGCAATGGTGTCCAAAAGTCCCATTTTTAATCTCCCTGATTGACGTGTGACAAAACTGTTGAAGAACTTGTTTGTTCTTGCTTGGCATCAAGTTTAGGGTTTAATGATGATTATTTCAGAAATTTAATAAATACAAATGTATTAATTTGTAACACCCGGTTCATTCTCCAACGGCGAGGGGGCGATGCTCGGTTGAATGGAGGAATCCATGTCTGCCTTGCCATCAGGCGGTTCGGGTTAAGTCCCGGTCACTGAAGCCTTTTTGCTGTTCATACGCACGTGTCCAATCGACTGCGCCTTGCACCACCCGACCCACCACCATCACACTTGGGCTCTGCAAAGCTTCGGCATCGATCGTGGCCGCCAATTCGCCCAGAGTGGTCAAGGCCTCGCGTTGGCTGGGCAGACTGGCATTCTGGATGATCGCCACAGGGGTGTCAGCAGCCAAACCGTTCAGTAATTCGTTTTGAATGTGCACCACGCTGCTCACGCCCATGTAAATTACCAAGGTCAATTTGGCTTGAGAAGCCGTGGCTGCGAGCTGGCGCCAGTCGGTCCCGCGGTCGCCAGGTTTGGCATGCCCGGTGACGAACACCACGCCATGCGCATGTTCACGGTGTGTCAGGGGGGCGCCCAAACTGGTCAGGCCGGCCAGGCCCGAGGTGATGCCATTGACCACCGTGACCGCAATGCCGGCTTGTCGCAGGTGCTCCACCTCTTCGCCGCCCCGGCCGAAGATGAAGGGGTCGCCGCCTTTCAGCCGCACGACCCGCTCACCTTCCTGGACGGCGGTGATCATGAGTCTTTCAATGAACGATTGAGGCGTGCTTTTGCATCCCCCTCGTTTGCCCACATGCACAATGCGGGCGTTTGGATGGGCGTGGTCCAGAACGGCGTCGCTCACCAAGTCGTCCGCAAAAATCACGGTGGCAGCAGCAATGGCTTTGACAGCCTTGAGGGTCAGCAAATCGGGGTCGCCCGGGCCTGCGCCGACCAAGGTGCAATTGCCTGGGGAGATGTGAAGGTGTGTCATGCTTGAATCGCATGCAAGATGTGTTCCACCTGCACTGCAATAGAGGAGGGTATAGGGCGTTCGCCGTTCAACACAGCTTGAATATAGAGCGCCGTTGCGGTGGCTTCAGGGCTGGGCAGATCAGGCACTTGGACCAGCGAACCCGCCTGCGCAGCTTGCACAATCTCGCTTTGACCATCGCGAAAAACTTCCATTTGGGGGGTGCGGCGCGGATCGGCCACGGGCTCGCCTTCGGTGCCCCGCAAGAGCAGCGCGTGTTGAGCGGTGAGCGCAAAGGTGGCGGCCATCGATAGGGCGTATTCGGGGTGGGTGTAACTGCCGACCACCAAAGCATTTCCTGCGCAAGGATTCATCAGTTTGACCACACTGTGCGCGCTGTTGCGCAGGCCGACCACACGGCGAACATCCAGCAGGCGTTTCAGGCCGGAGCACAACACCTCGGTTGGGATCAAGGCCACTTCACCTGCGGCGACTGGCGTCACCTGTTGGCGTGCAGTCACACCCAAGGCCTTCAGCACACTGGCACTGGTCACGCGTGAAGCTTCAGTGGCCATGCCATGAATCAATACCGCTGCCCCGCGTTGGGTCAGAAGCAAGGCCAGCAAGGGGGTGAGCACCGGCAGTTTGCGGGCGCCGTTGTAGCTGGGGAGCACCACGGTGGTCAGGCCGTTGTCGGGCAAGCGGCTCAAGCGGGCATGGGTGGCGTCCAAAAAGCCGGCCATTTCGGTGGCGGTTTCGCCCTTGATGCGCATGGCCAGGCAAAAGGCGCCTATTTCAAGATCGCTCACGCTGCCATCTAGAACTTGGCCAAAAAGATCTGCTGCTTGGACGCGGTCGAGGGCGCGCGCACCGTCTTTGCCGCGCCCGATGTCTTTGATGTATTGACTGATTCCCATGCGGTGATTTTGCGGCAAGCTTGATAACTTTGGGCAATAAGGTGAATGACCGAGCGGTTCAGGCTGATGTCTCATTGAACGTGGTGCTCGGATGCGTGCTGTCGATATTGCGAATCAAGCGGCGCAACTCCGGAACACAAGAGCCGCACTGGGTGCCGCATTTGAGCTCGGCTTGCAAATGCATCAGCTTGGCTTCACTCTCGCCTCGCAGTGGGCGCAGGCAACTCACGATGGCGTCTTCGCTCACGTTCCAGCAACTGCAAACTTGTTTATTGGCCGCAGCCAGCGGCACCGGAGGCGTTTTGCTGGGTTGCAGTAACTGGCGGCCAAAGCCTTGCGCCGGGCTCTGGTTGAATAGCAAGCTCTGCAACCAAGGGGCCGATTGTGTATCGCCGGCCAGCATGAACGATATCAAATCCCGCTCGCCCTTAGGGCCTTGGGTTGCGGATAAGAGGGCTGCGCGTCGTTGGCCATGCCATGCGTCTTGGTAGTGCGTCACGCCGGGTTGGTTCAAACCCAGACAGGCCGCAATCTGTTCTAACACGGGTGCTTCTGGCGCTTGGTCGTCGGCAGCGCGAAATAACAAGCCGCTGCGCACAGTCACTTGGCCCAAGGCCGAGGCTTGAGAAAATGGCACGCAAGCAGCAAAGCTGAAATGCGGCATCAGGCTTTGCAAGACTTGGCGTGCTGGCCACAGTTGCTCCTCGGGCAGCCAGGCCATGCCGATCAAACCCCAAGGCAGCTGGGCTTTGAGAATGCGCACTGCGGCATGTTTCAGCTCGGGTTGTTTGGATGTGGCGCAAAAATCCGATGTCGTCAATGCGTTCACACCGGCCAAGGGACGGCCTAGGTTGTCGCGGCCGCTGAGCACATCGCTGCCCCAGTGCATGGCCATAAAAACCTGCATGCTTTCCAGCGTGCTGCTTGCCTGCGCGGGCACCACCAGGCTGCCGCGCTTGCTGGTGACAAATACCAGTTCGCCCTCGGCAATGCCGTGTCGTTCCATGTCAGGACCATGCATTTGCAACACCGGTTCAGGCACGTGCGCAAATAAGCGGCCCAGCATGCCGGTCCGCGTCATGCCGTGCCATTGGTCACGTAAGCGGCCGGTGGTCATTGCAAACGGAAAGCGCGACACACGAGGTTCGGCCACATCTTGCCAAGTCACCGCGGCAAAATTTGCTTTGCCATTGGCCGTGGGGAATTGCCCGTCCTCGTACAAGCGCGCCAGGCCTTGCCTGGCCCCTGGGGTAAAAGGCCACTGTTGGGGGCCGACATCATCGAGCAGTTCGTAGCTCAGGCCGGTGATGTCCAGATCGCGCCCGCGCGTGGTGGTGCGGTGTTCGTTCCAAATGGCCTTAGGTGTTTCATAGGTAAACAAACTTTCAGGTGCTGTGGGGGGCGCAGTGGGTTTCGCAGCGCGAGGCAGGGTTTTTTCCAAGCGGCGACCCAGGTCCACCACGATCTGCCAGTCATGTCGCGCCTGCCCTGGTGGTGGCACGGCGGCGCGCACTCGGCTGATGCGCCGCTCGCTGTTGGTCACCGTGCCTTCTTTTTCACCCCAAGTTGTGGCGGGCAACAGCAGGTCGGCCCAGTCGCAGGTGGCTGCGGTGGCAAAGGCCTCTTGCACCACCACAAATTCGGCCCGCTCCAGCGCGCGGCGCACCGTGGCTTGATCAGGCATGGATTGCGCCGGATTGGTACAGGCGATCCACAGCACCTTGATTTGACCGTCGGCAGCAGCTTGGAACATTTCGACGGCAGTCAGTCCCGGCTTGGAGGGGACGTCGGAAACACCCCAAAAATCGGCCACTTCGGCGCGGTGCCGCGGGTTGCTGAGGTCGCGGTGCGCACTGAGCAAATTGGCCATGCCGCCGACTTCGCGTCCACCCATAGCGTTGGGTTGACCGGTCAGAGACAGCGGTCCTGCGCCCGGTTTGCCGATATGTGCAGTGGCCAAGTGCAGGTTGATCAAGGCGGCGTTTTTGTCGGTGCCACTGCTGCTTTGATTCAGACCCTGACAGTACAAACTCAAGGTGGCATTGGAGGTCGAAAACCAGCGCGCGGCTTGCAATAAATCGTGTGAGTTGACGCCGCAAATTTGTGCCACCCGCTCGGGTGTTGCGTCATGCACCACCGCTTGTAAGGCCTCAAAGCCTTGGGTGTGGGCGGCGATGTAGGCTGGCTGCGTCCAGCCTTCACGCAGCATCAGATCCAGCAGGCCATGGAACAGCATCACATCGGAGCCCGGTTGCAGCGGTAAATACAGATCGGCCAGTTCAGCCGTGTCAGTGCGGCGCGGATCGGCGACGATGATTTTCAAATCAGGGTTGGCTTTTTTGGCGTCTTCGATGCGGCGAAACAATATCGGGTGTGCCCAGGCCGCATTACTCCCGGCAATGAAGATGCAGCTGGCTTGCGCTATATCGTCATAACAGGCGGGTGGCGCATCGGCACCCAAGGTCATTTTGTAGCCTGCCACGGCGCTGCTCATGCACAGTCGTGAATTGCTGTCGATGTTGTTCGTGCCAAGAAGCCCTTTGACCAGTTTGTTGAAAACGTAATAGTCCTCGGTCAGCAGTTGCCCCGAAATATAAAAACCCACGGCCTCGGGGCCATGGCTTTGCACGATCTGAGTCAAGCGCTTGCTGGCCAAGTCCATAGCCTGCGGCCAGTCTATAGGCTGGAGGGTGCCGCCGCGTGTCAAACGCTTCAGGGGTTGCAGCAAGCGGGTGTGCTGGGCCAGGGTCTGACTGGCGGTCAGGTGCAGGCTCGAGCCCTTGGTGCACAGCCGACCGAAGTTGGCCGGGTGCTCAGGGTCACCGCGCACCCCCGTGATGTGTGTACCCTCGCTCTCGATGATCACGCCGCAGCCCACGCCACAATAAGGGCAGGTGGATCGGGTTTCGGTGGGGTTCATGTGCCAGTGGTTTTGCGGGTGACGGGACCGGCCACTGGGCGGGTCAGATCGGTGGCGTGACCGATCAATTCTGCCGTTTTCAGGTGGACCATGCACGCCTCTACTTTGATTTCAAAGCGCGGCGTGCAGCCAGTGTCCGGCGTTTGGGCTTGCCCGTCGCACAGGTCGATGTTCCAGTTGTGCAAGGGGCATGCGACGGTGTTGCCAAACACAATGCCTTGCGACAGCGGCCCTCCTTTGTGCGGGCAGCGGTCCAGCAGGGCAAAAACTTCGTTGGCGTTGTTGCGAAACACGGCCACGTCCAGGCCTTGTTCGCGCGCCACACGGCGTGAGCCCAACACCGGGATGTCTTCGATGTGGCAAATGGGAGTCCATGCAGTCATTGTTCGTTCCTGTTCGTTCTTTGTAGGCGCCAGCTTGCTGGCGATTTCTATGCATCCGGTCAACAATTGATCGACTGCAGGCAGGCTCCTACAGGGGGTAGCGCTTAGGTGGTGACAATCGGGGTGAACTGACGCGTGTCCAAATGGGCTTTGCTGTGTTCGAACCACGGATCGGGCTCGCCGTCGAGCGCGGCTTGCAGCTTGGTCCAGAGGGCTTGGCGCAGAGTGTCGTCTTTGAGGATCTTTTTCTTCACGTAGTCCAAGCCTACCCGGTTGATGTAATGCACTGTGCGCTCCAGGTACCAGCCTTCTTCGCGGTACAGCTGCATGAAAGCGCCGGTGTACTCCAGCACCTCTTCGGCGGTTTTGAGCTTGGTGAAAAAGTGCGCCACCTCGGTTTTGATGCCACCGTTGCCCCCGATATACATCTCCCAGCCGCTGTCCACGCCGATGATCCCCACGTCCTTGATGCCGGCTTCGGCGCAATTGCGCGGGCAGCCGGATACGGCGAACTTGACCTTGTGCGGTGCGTACATGCGCCACATGGCTTTTTCAAGGTCCTTGCCCATCTGGGTGCTGTCTTGCGTGCCCATCCGGCACCACTCGCTGCCCACGCAGGTTTTGACCGTGCGCAGGGCTTTGGCATAGGCGTGGCCCGAGGGCATGCCAATGTCTTTCCAGACGTTGACCAGATCTTCTTTTTTGACACCCAGTAAATCGATGCGCTGTCCGCCTGTGACCTTGACGGTAGGGATGTTGTACTTGTCCACCACATCGGCGATGCGGCGCAGCTCGGCCGCGGTGGTCTCGCCCGCCCACATGCGCGGGATTACGCTGTAAGTGCCGTCTTTCTGGATGTTGGCGTGGCTGCGTTCGTTGATCGCGCGGCTTTGCGGATCATCCTGTGCTTCTTTGGGCCAGCTGCTGAGCAGGTAGTAGTTCACGGCCGGGCGGCAGCTGGCACAACCATTTGGCGTACGCCAGGTCATGGACTTGAAGACGCTGCCAATGGTGAGCAATTTGTTATGCACGATCGCGTCACGCACCGCCTGGTGCCCATGATCTGTGCAACCGCACATGGCTTTGGTCTTGGGTGTGGCAGAGTAATCGCCGCCTGCAGTGAACATCAATATTTGTTCCACCAAGCCGGTGCACGAGCCGCAGCTGGCGCTGGCCTTAGTGTGCTTGCGCACTTCATCGAGCGTAAACAGGCCTTTTTCTTTGATGGTCTTGCAAATCGCGCCTTTGGTGACGCCGTTGCAGCCGCACACTTCGTCGGCGTCCGCCATGGCAGACGCTTTGCTTTGGCCCTGGTGGCCAACGTCGCCGATGTTCGATTCGCCAAACATCAGCTTGTCGCGGATGTCGGCCACGCTGCGGCCGTCACGCAGCAGTTTGAAATACCAGCTGCCGTCTACCGTGTCGCCATACAAGCATGCGCCCACCAGCTTGTCGTCTTGAATGACCAATTTTTTGTAGATCCCGGCAAAGGGGTCAGTCATGATGATTTCTTCGGTGTTCTTTCCGCCCAAAAAATTACCGGCGCTGAACAAGTCAATGCCTGTGACTTTCAGTTTGGTCGAGGTGAGAGAGCCCTCATACCGGCCAATGCCGAACATTGCCAAGTGGTTGGCCGCTACCTTGCCTTGTTCAAAGAGCGGAGCCACCAAGCCATAGGCAATGCCGCGGTGCGCGGCGCATTCGCCGACGCTGTAAATGCGCGCATCGGTCACGGTCTGCATGGTGTCGGTGACCACAATGCCTTTGTCTACATGCAGGCGCATGCGTGTGGCTAATGCGGTGTTGGGGCGAATGCCCACAGCCATCACGACCAAGTCGGCTGGTACTTCGCTACCGTCCTTGAACTTGATGGACTTGACGCGACCACCCTTGCCTTGGTCTTCGCTGCCCACCAGTTCTTGGGTCTGCGCCCCCATTAAAAAGTGCAGTCCACGCGCCTCCAGGGATTTGCGCAACATGTCACCGGCCACACTGTCGAGCTGGCGCTCCATCAAAGTGGGCATCACATGCACCACGGTCACGCGCATCCCCCGCAGCATCAGGCCGTTGGCAGCCTCCAGGCCCAGCAGGCCGCCGCCGATGACAACGGCATGCTTGAACCGGGTTGCCGCGTCGATCATGGCGTTGGTGTCTGCAATGTCCCGGTAGGCGATCACGCCATCCAGATGGTGGCCTGGCACCGGCAAAATAAAGGGGTTGGAGCCAGTGCACATCAGGAGGCGGTCGTAGGCGGCTTCGATCACACTGCCGTCGGTGGCGATGGCGCGAACAAGGCGTTTGACGCGGTCCACCTCGTTGACAGTCTTACCCGCATGCAGTGTGATGTGGTTTTCTTCGTACCAGCTGAAGGGGTTGAGCACAATTTCGTCTAACGTTTGCTCGCCAGCCAGCACGGGGCTCAAGAGGATGCGGTTGTAGTTGGGGTGAGGCTCAGCGCCGAAAACGGTGATCTCGTACAGATCAGGCGCAATTTTCAGCAACTCCTCGAGCGTGCGAACACCGGCCATGCCATTGCCGACCATGACGAGCTTTTGCTTTTTCAAGGGAGGGAGATTCATGTCCATGATCAGGCCACCTTTTCGACATGGGCTTGCCGTGTATATAAGAAGTCGATCACCGCTTTGCGGTAACCCAAATAAGCAGGACTGTCTGCCAGCGCCACCCGTGAGCGGGGTCTGGGCAAATCCACCTGAAGTACCTCACCCAGAGTGGCGCCGGGTCCGTTGGTGAGCATCACTATCTTGTCGGACAGCAGAACGGCCTCGTCGACGTCGTGCGTCACCATCACCACCGTGCTTTGGGTGCGGGCCACGATGTCCAGCAGTTCGTCTTGCAACTTGGCACGGGTCAGTGCATCGAGCGCGCCAAAGGGCTCGTCCATCAAAAGCACTTTGGGTTCCATGGCCAGCGCTCGGGCAATGCCCACTCGTTGCTTCATGCCGCCCGAAATTTCGCCAGGCCGTTTGTGTGCTGCTGCCGTGAGGCCGACCAAGGCCAAAGCCGCGTCCGTACGAGCCATAAGTTGTGTTTTGTTTTCTGACGCGGCCCCGGTACTTTTGGAGGCCGCACCAAACACACGTTCCACACCCAGGTACACGTTTTCAAAGCAGGTGAGCCAAGGCAAGAGCGAGTGGTTTTGAAAGACCACAGCCCGCTCAGGACCTGGCCCTGCGATCTCTCGATTTGCGCACAACAGGTGGCCTTGAGTGGGGATGGTGAGACCTGCAATCAGATTGAGCAATGTGGATTTTCCGCAACCGCTGTGGCCGATCAGGGTCACGAATTCACCCTTGGCCACGGTCAGGTTGATGTCACGCAGGGCCGAGAAAGACCCCTGCTTGGTTTTGAAAGTTTGAGCCACGCCGTCGATCTCGATGAACTTGGCATTCAGAGTTTCTGTGCTCATGACTTCACCTCCTCGTATGTGAATGCGGATGCGATTTTGATCAGCGCGTATTCGAGCAACAGGCCAACTATGCCGATGACAAAAATGGCGATGATGATGTTCTTGACGTTCAGGTTGTTCCACTCGTCCCAGACCCAAAAGCCGATACCCACGCCACCGGTGAGCATCTCGGCTGCAACAATCACCAACCAAGCCGTGCCCACGGCCAGGCGCACACCGGTCAACATATAGGGTAGTACCGAGGGGAACAAGATCTTGGTGACAATCTTCCATTCACTGAGGTTCAGCACGCGTGCCACGTTCATGTAGTCCTGCGGCACACGTTGCACGCCCACGGCGGTGTTGATGATCATGGGCCAGATTGAGCAGATGAAAATGGTCCAGATGGCGGCAGGGTGCGCACCCTTGAACACCAAAAGTCCAATCGGCAACCAGGCCAGAGGAGACACCGGACGCATCAGGCTGATGAGGGGGTTGAACATGCGGCTCATGAACTCAAAGCGACCGATGACAAAGCCCGCAGGGATGCCCACCAGGGCCGCCAGACCAAATCCCAGCCCCACGCGCTGCAAAGAGGCCAGTACATTCCAGCCCACACCTTGGTCGTTTGGCCCCTTGCGGTAGAAGGGGTCACTGAAGATGTCGATGGCCTGCTTGGCCGTGTCGATGGGCGTCGGGATGCTGCCCGCTGTAGCCATGCTGACCATCGACCAGATCAACACCATCAGCAACAGGCCCAGTACGGGTGGCAGTACAGCCATCAGCAGGCTGTTCCAGTCATAGCCAGATCGGGTGTCGAAACGGGCAACAACCGGGCTTGCAGTGGCCGAAGGAGAATGAAATACAGCGCTCACCATGGCGGGCCTCCTCAAGCTTTTATTTTGAAAGATTCAGCGTATTTTTTCGGATCCTTGCCATCCCAGACCATACCGTCCATGAGTTTGCTGGTGCGCATCACTTCTTTGGGGATATTGGCTTTGGCGGCGGTAGCGGCTTGCTTGTAAATGTCGATCTGGTTGATTTGTTTGGCCACCCCCAAGTAGTCTGGATGGTCTTTCAGCAAGCCCCAGCGCTTGTGCTGGGTCAAGAACCACATGCCGTCAGACAGGTATGGAAAGTTAACTGCGCCGTCACCATAGAACTTCATGTGGTTTGGATCGTCCCATGTTTTGCCCATGCCGTCTTGGTAACGGCCCAAGATGCGCTGGTTGATGGCGTCCACGCCGGTGTTGACGTAGCTCTTATCAGCAATGGTTTCGGCCATTTTGTTTTTGTTTTGCAAACCGGCGTCGATCCATTTGCTTGCTTCGATGATCGCGGCCGTGACAGCGCGTGCTGTGTTGGGGTTTTTTTGCACAAACTCGGCCGTGGTGCCCAGCACTTTTTCGGGGTGGTCTTTCCAGATATCTTGCGTGGTCATGGCGGTCACGCCAATGCCGTCGATGATGGCGCGGTGGCCCCAAGGCTCGCCAACGCAATAACCGTCCATGTTGCCCACACGCATATTGGCAACCATTTGCGGTGGCGGCACCGTAATGACTTTGGCGTCCTTCAGGGGGTTGATGCCGTTGGCCGCCATCCAGTAATACAGCCACATCGCGTGCGTGCCTGTGGGAAAGGTTTGTGCAAAGGTATATTCGCGTTTATCAGTCTGCATCAGCTTGGCCAGGCTGGCACCGTCTACTGCGCCTTTGTCAGCGATTTTTTTACTCAAGGTGATAGCTTGGCCGTTGTGGTTCAGCGTCATCAATACGGCCATGTCTTTTTTCGGGCCTGCCAAACCCAAGTGCACGCCGTAAATCAAACCGTACAGTGAATGGGCAAAGTCGAGTTCGCCATTCACCAGTTTGTCGCGTACACCGGCCCAACTGGCCTCTTTGGTCGGGATGATTTTGATGCCGTATTTTTGGTCAATGCCCAGGACCGAGGCCATGACCACGCTGGCGCAATCGGTCAAAGGAATGAAGCCGATCTTGACTTCTTTTCTCTCAGGCGCGTCTGAGCCTGCGGCATACACCATGGAGCGCAAAGCAGGCGAAACGCCGGCCACGCCCACGCTGGCGGCTTGCAGCACCGTGCGACGCGAGACACTGGTTTTGAGAAAGTCGGTCATGGTTCACTCCTGAGTCTTGAAAAATAAAAAAGGCGTCCTCATGGCATTCACCTCTGCTGTGCAAGGTGGCTGCATGGGGACGCCTTTGTCCGGTGCCAGTAAAACCCGCCTTTGGGCTTTGCTGTCGATTAACCTTCGCAGGTCTTTAAATAGTTATTGCAAGCCGCGTGCCAAGGCTTTTGTTCCTAGAAGAGCGCTTTTCCCAAAGTTTGGCCGAGCGGGCTGCACCTTTGTGGTGCCAGGGCACCTTCGTGGTGCTGACCTGAGATCGCCAGCAGACGATTCTTTTCCACACTCAGCCAAGCAACTCCGCCATTTCCACCATCTGCTGCGCGATCTCGGTGAGTTTCATGCCTTTATTCATTGCCGCTTTGCGCAAGCGGGTGTAGGCCTCTTGTTCGCTCAGGCCCTGGCGCTGCATCAACAGGCCTTTGGCGCGGTCTATGACTTTGCGGTCGTTCAGTTCAAGTCGGGCACTGTCCAGTTCAGCCAGCAAGGCTTGTTCGTGCTTGAAGCGGGCCATGGCAACGGTCAAGATCGGATGAATGCGTTCCGGCGCAAGACCCGCAACAATGTAAGCGGTCACACCCGCCGCCACGGCCGCGTTGACGTTCTGGGTGTCGCTGTCGTTGGTGAACATGACAATGGGTCGGCGCTCATCGCGTGTGGCCATGACCACATGTTCCAGTGCGTCGCGGGCATCACTTTCAGCGTCCACGATCACCATATCGGCTTGCAATTGCGCCAAACGCTCTGTCAAAAACACATCGGCCGGTAAGGTCGCCACCAGGTTGTAGCCGGCCTCCAGCAAGCCAATGCGCAGCATCCGAGAACGGTCCTCCAAGGATTGGGCCTGTTCATCGCCTTCGGCAACCAAGGAGGGGTCAGAGATGATCACAACAATACGTAGGGGTTCCTGCATCAGATGCATGTCGCAAGAAACGCGCCGCACGCCTTGGAGATCTGTGCAAGCTGATGCACCACTGTGACAAACCCCTGTCAGTGACCGCTGCTGATGAGTCATACATTTCCACTATAATGGAAATATGGAAAACAAAGATGTCATCAAGGCCTTGGCTGCACTGGCGCAGCCCAACCGGCTGCAGATTTTTCGTGTCTTGGTGGTGCAAGGCCCCGCGGGCATGACCCCGGCCACGCTGGCCGGGAGGCTGTCTGTGCCTGCGGCCACGCTGTCTTTTCACCTCAAGGAGTTGCTCCACGCCGACTTGGTCTCGCAAGAGCGCAGCGGCCGCAACCTGATTTACCGTGCCCAGTTTGACCGCATGAATGCGGTGCTGGGCTTTTTAACCCAAAACTGCTGCCAAGGTCAGCCTTGCCTGATCGAAACCGCAGACATTTGTGATTGCTGAAACCATGTCTAACAACACGCCCCTGAACGTTTTATTCTTGTGTACCCACAACTCGGCCAGAAGTATCTTGGCTGAGGCCCTGTTGAATCACCTGGGTAAGGGCCGCTTCAAGGCTTATTCCGCAGGCAGCAGCCCCAGGGCGAATCAAATGCCCAATCCCATGGCCTTGAGCACGCTTGAAAAGGCCGGAATTTCAACCGAAGGCTTGAGCAGCAAAAGCTGGGACGTTTTTGCAACCCCCGTTGCGCCGCAGATGGATTTGGTCATCACCGTTTGCGACAACGCTGCTGGCGAAGTGTGCCCTTATTGGCCTGGTCAGCCTGCGACTGCGCATTGGGGCTATGCAGACCCTTCGGAGGTTGCGGGTGATGATGTGCAACGTCTGGAGGCCTTTCGGCAAACACTGCATTGGATCCATCGCCGCTTGGACATTTTCATCAACTTGCCTCTGGCCAGTTTGGATAAAGTGGCCTTGGAAAAGAGCGCTCGCGAATTGATCAGCACATGAAGAGTTTGCGTCTCTACCTTGCGGAACTGGTGGGCACGGCCGCTTTGCTTTGCACCGTCATTGGCTCGGGGATCATGGCGGAAAGCCTCTCTGCAGGAAATTCGGCTATTGCTTTGATTGCCAATACTTTGGCGACTGTTTTTGCACTCTATGTTTTGATCGAAACGTTGGACCCCTTGAGTGGTGCGCACTTTAACCCTGCCGTTTCTTTGGTCATGGCGTACCGTAAAGATTTGCCGCGCGAGCGCCTCATCGGTTATGTGATCGTTCAACTGCTGGGCGCTGCCTTGGGTGCTTGGTTGGCGCATGCGATGTTCGACATGGACATCTTTCAGTGGTCCCAGAAGACCAGAACCGGTGAGGGCCAATGGTTGGCAGAGGCCGTGGCGACGGCTGGACTCCTGTTCGTCATCTTGCGCTCACCAAAAGGCAAAGCATCCAGCCTGGTCGCCAGCTATATCGGTGCAGCTTATTGGTTCACGGCCAGCACGTCATTTGCCAATCCCGCTGCAGTCTTTGGCCGGATGATGAGCAATTCTTTTGCGGGCATCAGCCCCATGGACGCGCCTGCATTCATCGGGGCAGAGTTGATCGGTGCATTTGTGGGCTTGCTTATTGCCAGCCTGGTGACTGCGGAGCAACATAAAGACTATTTAAAAAATGACTGAGCGTTTGATCCATTTGGACGAGGCTTGCTTTCAATCACCTCAACATGGTGCGTTGCATCCTTTGCAGGCATCGGCGCATCCACCCAGGATGCTCCTGTTGTATGGCTCTTTGCGGGAGCGTTCTTACAGCAAGCTGTTGACCTTGGAGGCAGCGCGTTTGCTCCAGGCCATGGGCGCAGAAGTGCGCATTTTTGACCCCTTGAATTTGCCCCAACCCGATACGGCGCCTGACAGCCATCCGAAAGTCCAAGAGCTGCGCGAGTTGGCCGCCTGGTCAGAGGGCATGGTGTGGTGTTCGCCCGAGCGCCATGGTGCGATGACCGGCATCATGAAAAGTCAGATTGATTGGATACCCTTGTCGGTCGGCGCGGTGAGGCCCACCCAAGGCAAAACCTTGGCCCTGATGCAAGTGTGCGGCGGCTCTCAGTCCTTCAATGCGCTCAATCAAATGCGCATTTTGGGTCGATGGATGCGCATGATCACCATTCCCAATCAAAGTTCTGTGGCCAAAGCTTTTTTGGAGTTTGACGACGCTGGCCGCATGAAGCCTTCAGCTTATTACGACCGGGTGGTGGATGTGATGGAAGAGTTGGTCAAATTCACTTTGCTCACACGCGATGTGTCGCCTTACTTGGTTGACCGTTACAGCGAACGCAAAGAGAGCGCCGAGGCACTGTCCCGGCGGGTTAACCAGCCATCACTGTGAACTTTGCAGGAGCTCATGCAGGCGCCATGCCGTTGCGCACTTTGATGTGCTCGGTTGCGTTCGAAGCCCAGAAAGCCAACAGTTCTTTGACCACCTGGGGTTGGGTGGATGTGACCGAAACACCGCCTGAAAAAGTGGTGGTGATTTGCACCGCTTCGGGCAATGGCCCCAGCACGTTGATGCCTTGCACCCCCTTCAGTTCGCTCAGTTGTTGAAAGCCCAACATGACCTCGCCCAGGGCCAGCAAAGTGCCCACCGGAACGCCCGGTTTGGCTTGTACCAGCTTGTGAGCGATCTGCGCGCTGATGCCCCAGCGTTCAAACAGTTTGAGCAATTCCACGCCGCTCGGCCCGGTGGAGTAACCCAGGCTGGGGGCGTTCAAAATGGCTTGTTTTAAGGCTTCTTCGCTAGCGATGTCGGGGGCATGCGCACCCGCTGGAACCGCCGCTGCCACGCCGGAGTGAACCAGGTCAACGCGACTGCCCGCCAACAGCCTGCCTTCATTCAGTAAGCCGTCGATGGCGTTGCCGGCGAGTACCACACCGTCAAAGGCCTCACCAGCCTGAACGCGTTTGGCCGCATCAACACCGCCAACCGATTCAATGTGAACGCTGTATTGCGGTGCTTGAGATTCAAATAGGGTGGCCATATCGGCCAGCAAAGACTGGGTGGCCATGGAGGAAATTATGCGGATCTGTGTGCTCATTTGAGGGCTCCAAAAAGGGTCGTTTTATTTGACCGAGATTACACCGTTTGTTGTGCGGATTTTTCAGGGTCTGCTTGCCTCTACACTTGGCACCTATGCGAATTTTGGGTATTGAATCTTCTTGCGACGAAACGGGCGTGGCTTTGGTCGAGACGGCGGCACCTGGCGCGCCGCAAAGCTTGCCGCGTTTATTGGCGGATGCTTTGTACAGTCAGATCGAGATGCACCAAGCCTATGGCGGCGTGGTGCCCGAGTTGGCCAGCCGCGACCACATTCGCCGCGTGCTGCCCTTGACCACTCAAGTGCTGCAACAGTCTGCTTGCACTTTGCAAGATGTGGATGTGGTGGCCTATACGCGCGGGCCGGGTCTGGCGGGTGCTTTGCTGGTCGGCTCGGGCGTGGCCTGTGCCTTGGCGGCCGCATTGGGCAAGCCTGTGCTGGGCGTGCACCACCTGGAGGGGCATTTGCTCTCGCCTTTTTTGAGTGCCGATGCGCCTGAGTTTCCGTTTGTGGCTTTGTTGGTCTCGGGTGGCCACACGCAGCTCATGCGGGTCGACGGTGTGGGTCGTTATGCGTTGTTGGGCGAGACCATTGACGATGCGGCGGGTGAGGCCTTTGACAAGTCGGCCAAGCTGATGGGCATACCTTACCCCGGCGGGTCTGGTTTGGCCAAGTTGGCCGAGCAGGGTGATCCGGCCGCTTACAAATTGCCACGCCCTTTGTTGCACAGCGGCAACTTTGATTTTTCTTTTGCCGGTCTCAAAACGGCGGTGCTGACGCAGGCACAAAAACTGGGCCCGCAAGTGATGGCGACGGGCTCGCAAATACAAGCCGATTTGGCCGCATCCACTCAAGCGGCGATTGTGGAGGTCTTGGTTAAAAAATCCATGAATGCCCTGAAACACACAGAACTGCGCCGTTTGGTGGTGGCCGGCGGAGTCGGGGCCAACCGGGAGTTGCGCCGCCAGCTCAATGCCGCCTGTGCCAAATCGGGCGTGCGGGTGCATTTCCCGGAGCTGCATTTATGCACCGACAACGGCGCCATGATCGCCATGGCCGCTGCCATGCGACTCGATACGGGGCAGCAGCAGGCCGAGCACCGCTACAGCTTTGACGTCAAGCCACGGTGGCCCTTGGACAGTTTGGTTTGAACCGTGACGTTTTTTCAAAGAGGGTGGTGTTTTGAAGCTTCTTTTTTCTGGGTTGCGTAAAGCGCTGCTTGGCAGCATTTTGACGGTCAGCGCGGCGCATGCGCAAACAGTGCCCATTCAATTGGCCTTGATTGAGGGCCTGAGCGGTCCGTTTGCCAATACCGGCGAAGCCGTTTACCGCAACTTGGTCTGGGCCCTGGAGCGTGTCAATGCGCGGGGTGGCGTCAAAACAGCGTCGGGTCTGCGGCCCTTGGCTTTGCAGCGTTATGACAGCAAGGGACAGAACGAAGAAGCTTTGTCGGTGTTTCGTTCAGCGCTGGACGATGGCGCGCAATTTGTACTGCAGGGCAATTCCTCTGCCAATGCGGCGGCCTTGCTGGATGCGATCAACAAACACAACGAGCGCGAGCCCGCAAAACGATCACTGTTTCTGAACTACTCGGCAGTGGATCCTGCTTTGACGAACGAGAAATGCAGCTTCTGGCACTTTCGATTTGACGCCCATGCCGACATGCGCATGGGCGCTTTGATGCAGGTGCTCAAGCAAGACCGCGAAGTCAAGTCGGTTTACCTGATCGGTCAGGACTACAGTTTTGGACAAGCCGTGCTGCGCGAAGCGCGCATTCAGTTGGGCCTGCAACGACCTGATGTGAAGGTTGTAGGCGATGAGCTTCACCCGGTGGGCCGCGTGAAAGACTTTTTGCCGTACGCCGCCAAAATCAAAGCCAGTGGTGCCCAAGCCGTGATCACGGGCAACTGGGGCAATGATTTGACCTTGCTGGTCAAGGCCGCAAGGGAGGCGGGCTATGACGGCAAGTTCTACACCTTTTATGGCAATGCCTTGGGCGCACCTGCGGCATTGGGTGATGCGGGCGTGGGCAAGGTGTTGGCTGTGGCCGAATGGTTGCCCAATGTGCCGGGTGCTGACAGCGGTGCTTTTGTGCAATCGTTTCGCCAGCGCTTTCCCAAGCCCGCTGACGACTACCTGCATTTGCGGATGCAGATGATGGTTGAGGCTCTGGTGCAGGCCATCGAAAAAGCCGGCACCACAGACCCCCAAGCGGTCGCGTTACAGTTGGAGAAAGCCCAAGTCAGCTTGGCCGGGCAAAGTGGCTACATGCGAGCCAGTGACCACCAGTTCCAGCAGCCTTTGGTGGTGGGGCAGATGGCCAAACAAGGCGACAAGGGTGTCAAGTTCGATGTGGAAGGTTCGGGCTACGGCTTCAGAGTGATCCGTCAGCTGAGCGCCGAGCAAGCCAGTCGGCCGACCACATGCAACATGGTTCGGCCGGGGTGAAGCATGCTCATGCCTGACGGGTCAGACCCAACTGCTCGATGAGTTTTTTCTCTTTCAAGAAGTTTTCACGCGCGAACTTGGTGTATTCCTCGGTGTTCATGTAGATCACCGATTGGTCGTATTTTTCAAATGAGGCCAGTACTTTCGGATCTTCCAAGGTGGCTTTGAAGGCGTCATGCAGCTTACGCGTCACGGCCGGGTCCATGCCCTTGGGCGCGCCAATGCCAAACGGGGAATCTGACACGGTGTCATAACCCAATTCGTTCAAAGTGGGTACGTTGGGCCAGCGCTTGGTGCGCTTGCTGCCGTAGGTGGCCAGCAGGCGACAAGTGCCCGCTTCCACATGCGGACCCCAGCCGGTAGCGTCGCTGTGGGACATGACGTGACCGCCAAGCAGCGCTTGCATGCCGTCTGCATTGCCCTTGAATGGGACATGCTGCAATTTGATGCCGGCCTTCAAGGCAAACTCTTCCACTGCCAAATGCGGTGTGGTGCCATTGCCGGTGGAGCCAAAGGTGAATTCCCCTGGCTTGGCTTTGGCATAGGCCACCAAGTCTTTGATGCTCTTGATGGGCGAGTCCGCACGCACCACGATGCCAAAGGTGTAGCCCGTCAGGCAGGCCACATAAGTGAAATCGACCATCGGGTCAAACTGCATCTTTTGCATATGGGGTAGGCGCAGCACGCCAATGGTCAGTTGCGACAAGGTGTAGCCGTCGGGCTTGGCACTGACCAACTCGTTGGGGCCGAGCATGCCGCTGGCACCGCCCTTGTTTTCAATGATCACCGGGTTGTTCAAGATCCGCGCAGCACTTTCCCCGATAACACGCATCACCGCGTCGGTAGAGCCGCCCGCAGGCCAAGGGCAAATCAGTTTGATGGGGCGTGAAGGGAAAGTGCTTTGTGCCAGAGCGGGCAGGGCAAGGCTGGCGGCACCAGCCAAGCCGGCTTGCAGGATTTGGCGACGTGGAAATGTGTAGGACATGGAAACTCCTTGATGATTATTCGGCTTTGGCGCCGGACTCTTTGACCACTTTGGCCCATTTGGCGATTTCGGTTGCTTGGTAACGCGCGAGTTCATCGGGGCTTGAAAGCACCGGATCCAAACCCAGGGTTTTGAGGCGCTCTTGCACATCGGGCAATTTGAAAACGCGAAGCACTTCAGCGTTCAGCTTGTCTATCACTGGGCGTGGCGTATTGGCCGGCGCAAACATGGCAAACCAGGTGGTGGCTTCAAAACCGGGCACAAACTCATTCATGGTCGGTACATCGGGCGCCGCAGGGGAGCGCTTGGCCGTGGTTTGGGCCAACGCACGGATCTTGCCTTCTTTCGCCATGGGCAATGCTGAAGGCATGTTGTCGAACATCAACTGGATGCTGCCGCCCACCAAATCGGGAATCGCGAATTGTCGACCCTTGTAGGGAATGTGGGTCATTGTTGTGCCCGTCATGGACTTGAACAATTCACCCGAAACGTGGACCGAAGTACCTGTACCTGGCGAGCCAAACGACAGTTTATTGGGGTTGGCCTTCATGTATGTGATCAACTCGGGCACCGTCTTGACGGGCAGGTCGTTGTTCACGACGAGCAAATTGGGGGCAGAGGCAATCAGCGAGATGGGGGTGAAGTTCTTCACCATGTCATAGGGCATCTTGTCGTAGAGTGCGCCGTTGATCGAATGTGTGCCCACGGTGCCCATGACCAATGTGTAGCCATCGCCGGGGGACTTGGCCACCACATCCGCCCCTATATTGCCGCCCGCACCCGGTTTGTTGTCGATGATCACGCTTTGACCAAGTTGAGATTTCTCGCTGAACAGGCGTGCCAAGATGTCCGGTGCACCGCCGGGGGTGAATGTCACCACCAGCCGGATGGGCTTGGTCGGAAAGGTTTGCGCTTGGGTGAGGGTGCAGCCCAAAAGAGCTATTGCCATCCAAGAAAGGTGCAGCCTGCGCAGACAAAAGAGAGCAGTTGAAAGGTTTTTAAAAGCATTGAACATGGTGTTTCTCCAAGCAAAAATGTAGACTGCACACGGTGTTCAGGAGATGGTAAAAACCCTTTGCAAGGCCTTTTTTTGTCGTCTGCGGGACCTCAGGGGCTGTCTTTATTCGTCGACCGAAGCCGACCAGCGGTCATTCCAGCCGTGACCTGCGCGTTGCAACTCTCGTCGGTCGCGTTTGGTAGGCCGACCATGCTCAATACTCAGCGCGGGTTCTCGGGCAAGTTTGCGTTGCTCGGTTAACTTCTCGCGAAGGGTCACACTGTCGTGCGTTTCTTGGTACAAAGCCTGCGCGACAGGCGCTGGCCCGCGCACCTGACTCAAAGCCAGAACCATCAGCGTGCGTGTGATGTCGCCTTGCCGAATGATCACGGTGTCTTGCGATTTGACTTCACGAGAAGGCTTGGCCACCAAGCCATTGACCTGGATTCGGCCTTTGTTGATTTCTTCGGTGGCTAAAGAGCGGGTTTTAAAAAACCGCGCTGCCCACAGCCATTTGTCAATCCGCATCGAGTTCATGTGCGTATTGTGCACATGTGCATGGCGCCTCAACTGGCAAATCCCTCGCAAGCCCCCGCATTGGGTCGGCCTTTGCATTCGCGCAGTAAACGGCGGTCGCGTTCTTTGGTCGTTTCGCCGTAGCCTTTGTCTAGTTTGGGTTTGGGAGTTCTGGCACGCTTGACGGCCTCGGTGGCGAACTGGTCATTGCCGGCGGCTTGCACCCAAGCCGAGTGGGCGATGAAAGTGGCCAAAAGCGCCGTGGTGACGAGTGTCTTCTTAGCTGCCCATGAGCTTCGCATGTTGTTCTCCCTGATCTGTTTTTTTAGGCCTCCATCATAGAAACGAATGTGGGCTTTGCCAATGCCTATTTCCGATACCATGTTGACTCTTTAAAAGAACACCATTCCATGAAGCCTTTTCTACGCCAAACCATTCTCGATGTTGAAGAATCCCGCATCCGCGAAGTGGCCAACGCCGGCATGGGCCGCAGCGACGTGCTGGCCTTTTGGTTTGGCGAAAGCGACGAGGTGACGCCCCAGGTCGTGCGCCAAGCGGCGATCGATTCGATCCATCAGGGCGAGACTTTCTACGCACACAACTTGGGCATGCCTGCGCTGCGAGAGGCTGTGTCTATTTATATGAGCGGACTGCACGGCCCGATTGGCATCGAGCGTTTGGCCATCACTTCAGGTGGGGTCAACGCCTTGATGCTGGCGGTGCAGGCCTTGGTGGATGCGGGTGATGAAGTGGTCGCAGTGACCCCGGTCTGGCCTAATTTGACAGCCCAAGCGCTGGTCATGGGCGCACATTTAAAGTGTGTTTCATTGACGCCCGTTCAAGGCCAGTGGGTGCTGGACATGAATGCCTTGCTGTCGAGCATTACGCCCCAAACGCGCTTGTTGATTGTCAATTCGCCCAATAACCCCACGGGTTGGACCTTGACGCGCCAGGAGCAAGAAGTGTTGGCGGCCCATTGCCGCCAGACCGGCACCTGGATTTTGGCCGACGAGGTCTACGAAAGGCTCTATTTTGAAAATGACACCCCCAATGGTGCCGCGCCATCCTTTCTGGATGTCTGCGCGCCAGACGACCGTTTGGTGGTGGTGCACAGTTTTTCCAAGAGTTTTCTCATGACCGGTTGGCGTTTGGGCTGGTTGGTGATGCCGGCGGCCATGACCCACGCCATGGGCAAGTTGATCGAGTTCAATACATCCTGTGCTTCGGTGTTCACTCAGCGGGCGGGGATTGCCGCCTTGCAGCACACCGCAGGCATCACGCCGCAGGTCGTGGCGCACCTCAAGCTGTGCCGAAACACCTTGGTACCTCTTTTGCAGGCGGTGCCTGGCGTCGAGTTGGCGCCGGCAAGAGGTGGAATGTATGCATTTTTCAAATTGCAAGGCCATCCGGATTCTGTGGCCACAGCCAAAAAATTGGTGCTGGAAGCCGGTTTGGGTTTGGCACCGGGTGAAGCTTTTGCACCTGAAGCACAAGGCTGGTTGCGCTGGTGCTTTGCTTCCAAAGACATTGACCGACTGGTCCAAGGAGTTGATCGACTGAAGGCTTGGTTGTAAGAGGTTATAATTTCAAGGCTTTGCATGGTGCAAGGCAGCACGCTACGGACCTGTCCAGCCAGTAGCGCAAGTTCAAAACTCGCTTTTTTCTTCGGGAATTTGCGAAATAAAAGGAAATCCAGATGATTGCATCTTCTATCAAGGCTGAGGTCGTCAAGGCCAATGCCCGCGCCGCCAATGACACGGGCAGTCCTGAAGTCCAAGTGGCTTTATTGACTGCTCGCATCAACGAACTCACACCTCACTTCAAAACCCACGCCAAAGACCACCATGGTCGCCGCGGTTTGTTGCGTATGGTGAGCCGTCGTCGTAAATTGCTGGACTATCTCAAGTCCAGAGATGCAGACCGTTACATTGCGTTGATTGCCAAACTTGGCCTTCGTAAGTAATCGTCTTTCGCGATGATCAGGGCGCCTGAGTTAGTTCGCTAGCTCAGGCGCTTTGTACATGTAGTTTTCTAAATTGAGCGTTTTCGGACTTTGTCAGAACGAACCCGCGCTGTGTCATTCCACCAGCCATTGCTGATGTCTTGTGGAATGGCATCGTGTTCAAACTGTCAAAGCCGGGCTTTCGGTGCAGCCAGATGCACTTGTTTTTCAGGAGTACTGAACCATGTCAATTTTCAATAAAGTCACTCAAACTTTCCAGTGGGGCCAACACAAGGTCATCATGGAAACCGGCGAAATCGCCCGTCAAGCTTCCGGCGCTGTGCTGGTCAACATTGAAGACACCGTGGTCTTGGCCACCGTGGTGGCCTCCAAAGTTGCCAAGTCCGGTCAAGATTTTTTCCCACTCACTGTGGATTACATCGAGAAAGCTTACGCAGCGGGCAAGATCCCCGGCAGCTTTTTCAAGCGTGAAGCCAAGCCCAGCGAACTCGAGACATTGACCAGCCGTCTGATTGACCGCCCGATCCGTCCTTTGTTTCCCGAAGGCTTTTACAACGACGTGCATGTGGTCATTCACACCGTCTCCTTGAACCCTGAAGTAGACGCAGACATTGCCGCGATGATCGCTGTGTCTGCGGCTTTGTCCATCTCCGGTATTCCTTTCACTGGCCCTATCGGCGCAGCCCGCGTGGGTTACATCAATGGCGAATATGTCTTGAACCCGGGTCAAACCCAGCGCAAAGACAGCCAGATGGAATTGATTGTGGCTGGCACCGAAACCGCCGTATTGATGGTTGAATCTGAAGCGCAACAATTGTCTGAAGAAATCATGTTGGGTGCTGTGGTTTATGGCCATGAGCAAGGTAACGTTGCAATTCAAGCCATCCATGAGTTGGTGCGCAATGCCGGCAAGCCCGCATGGGACTGGACCGCTCCAGCCAAAGATGAGCCCTTGATTGCCAAGGTCAATGCCTTAGCAGAAGAAAAATTGCGTGCGGCCTACCAGATCCGCAACAAGCAAAACAGAACCCACGCTTGCCGCGAAGCCTACGCCAGCGTGAAAGCCAGCTTGAAAGAAGAGGGCGTTGAGTTTGATGGCGTCAAAGTGGAAGGCATGTTGTTCGATATCGAAGCCGGTATCGTGCGCAGCCAGATCTTGGCAGGTGAGCCCCGTATCGACGGTCGCGACACCCGCACCGTGCGTCCGATCGAAATCCGCAACAGCGTGTTGCCACGCACGCACGGCTCGTCATTGTTCACCCGCGGTGAAACCCAGGCTTTGGTGTTGACCACCTTGGGCACCGAGCGCGATGCCCAACGGATTGACGCCTTGGCCGGCGAATACGAAGACCGCTTCATGCTGCACTACAACATGCCTCCTTTTGCCACCGGCGAAGTGGGTCGCATGGGTTCGACCAAGCGCCGCGAAATCGGCCACGGCCGTTTGGCCAAGCGTGCATTGGTGGCTGTTTTGCCTACCAAAGAAGAGTTTCCGTACACCATGCGGGTGGTCTCCGAGATCACAGAGTCGAATGGTTCTTCTTCGATGGCTTCGGTCTGCGGCGGTTGCTTGTCCCTCATGGACGCTGGCGTACCCATGAAGGCCCATGTGGCCGGTATCGCCATGGGCCTGATCAAGGACGCGAGCCGCTTTGCAGTGTTGACCGATATCTTGGGTGACGAAGATCACCTGGGCGATATGGACTTCAAAGTGGCCGGCACCACCAACGGTATCACTGCTTTGCAGATGGACATCAAGATCCAGGGTATCACCAAAGAGATCATGCAAGTCGCCTTGGCACAAGCCAAAGAAGCCCGCATGCACATCTTGGAAGCCATGCAGTCGTCAATGGGTCAAGCCAAGACTGAAGTCTCTGACTTCGCGCCCAAGTTGTTCACCATGAAGATCAACCCTGACAAGATCCGTGACGTGATCGGCAAGGGCGGCGCCACCATCCGTGCGCTGACGGAAGAAACCGGCACCCAGATCAACATCAACGAAGACGGCACGATCACCATCGCGGCCACAGACGGTGCCAAGGCCGATGAGGCCAAGCGCCGCATCGAGCAACTGACTGCTGAAGTTGAAATCGGCAAGATCTACGAAGGCCCTGTGACCAAGGTGCTTGATTTCGGCGCCTTGATCAACCTGCTGCCTGGTAAAGATGGTCTGCTGCACATCAGTCAGATCGCGCATGAGCGCGTCGAAAAAGTCTCTGACTATTTGACCGAAGGACAGATCGTCAAAGTCAAAGTGATGGAGACCGATGAAAAAGG
>Ga0114959_10000672_pt1 | contig 32117 bp, 45 predicted proteins | sample C_130625_EF_Meta_FD_87317 | JGI IMG/M metagenome (GOLD analysis project Ga0114959, IMG submission 87317) | Freshwater microbial communities from Lake Croche, Canada to study carbon cycling - C_130625_EF_MetaG | ecosystem: Environmental > Aquatic > Freshwater > Lake | place: Lake Croche, Canada... | reverse complement strand
TTATTACAAACTGCTTTATTATAGCAGGGGTTGTTCGACACTGGAATTAAAATGAAAGATAAAGATTGGTTAGAGCGAGTAAGTATCGCATATAAAGTGTATTCGGATCAAGTGGGTCCAAACCTGCCTATTGAAAATTTTATTGCTTGGATGTACAGACAATATGGCATTGTACAATCTGATAAAAAGTCAGATTGACTATTTCCGCAAAATCGTGTATAATAGTATTTTACAAGGAGAGAAGTATGGGTCAATTTCGTAATTGGTACGTTCGCAATCAGGATGCAATCACATGGTTTCTAATTGGTTGGTGTACATTTGCAGGTCTCTCCGACTTAATTGATGGAAAGTATGTGTGGGCGGCAATTAATTTTGCGATTGCATACATTAACTACAAAACAAACGACTTTAAAATGCAATGACACAATGGACCGTAACTATTGAAGAAGCCGATGATAGCAGTGGTGATCTTATCTTGCCGTTGCCTCAAGAAATGCTTGACCTCCAAGGCTGGGTAGAAGGCGACACATTGGAATGGATTGATAACAAGGATGGCTCTTGGAGCATCCAGAAAGTTCAAGATGACTATTAAACGTCTGGGATTCGCGTGCAAGTGGATTGACACTCCTGCACAAGTTAATGGCATCAAACCCAACGATGATGCTAAACAATATAACACTGGCAGTACTACTGTCGCATGGTTAAATAGACAGAGCAAAGAAGTTGCGGAACAAAAGCTATGGGACCTTATGGTAGGTAACATCGAAGCTGTTCGCAAGCTCGTTGAACGTGTAGGAACACTTGATGAAAGTCTTAGAATGGTACGACTCGGCAGCGATATACTACCTGTGTATACTCAGCAGGATTGGAGCTGGTTTTGGCGGCTTCCCGCTACCAGAGAATATTGCGAAAGAGCATTTAGAGAAGTGGGAGATGTGGCTCGCAAGAATAGTGTTAGGCTCTCTTTTCATCCTGGTCAGTTCACTGTGCTGGCAAGCGATAATCCAGATATCGTTAATCGTAGTATAGAGGAGTTTGAATATCATGCAGATATGGCCAGGTACATGGGCTACGGCGAATCATTTCAGGACTTTAAAATCAACGTCCACATCTCGGGTAGAGCCGGTCCCGAAGGTATTCGAGCTGCCTACAAAAGACTTACCCCCGAAGCAAGAAACTGCATCACGATCGAAAACGAAGAAAACGCCTGGGGCTTAGAAGATTGCCTTGATCTTTCCGACATTATACCAATAGTGTTAGATGTTCACCATTTTTGGTGCCGAGAAGGTCTATATCTAGATCCCAAATCAATCTTTACTCAACGAGTTGTAGGCTCATGGCGTGGTGTTCGACCTACTATGCACTATTCTGTTAGTAGAGAAAATTGGCTTCCGGGACATAATACCAATATAATGCCAGACTTTAAAACTCTAATAGAATCGGGTCACAAAAAACAAAAACTCAGAGCACACTCAGATTTCTACTGGAATACAGCAGTAAATGAATGGGCTCTGAGCTTTTTAGATCAGTTCGACATTATGGCAGAAAGCAAGGGCAAAAACCTTGCAAGTTTTGCCCTTGCTGATCAAGCTAGGAAATTAAGCCTTCTTTGACTTAGCTTTTGGAGCAGCTTTAATAGCCGCAGCCTTTTTAGGTGTTGCGGCTTTTTTTGCGGCTGGCTTTTCTGTAGGAGCGGCCTTAGGAGTACGTGGCTTCTTAACAGGAGCAGCTTCTATAACTGGAGAAACTACAACTGGGACTTTTTCTTTAGCAGGTGTAGTTACAGTAGCTACATCTTGAACATTAATTTCAAGTACAGTTTCTGCAACACGTCTAGTTGAGCCAGGATAATCATCCTCAACTTTATATTTTTCGTTATATATAGTTGCCGGTTTTTCAACAATTTCTTCAACTACTGGTACAGTAGTTTTTAAAACCAATGGTATCGATGTAGTCGAAGCTGGTTCGGGTACTTTGTAGGGTGCAACTGGGGTTGCTACTGGGGTTGCTACTTCTGCAGGTTTACCTAGAAAAAGTTCTTTAATTGCTTTAAACATTTGAAAATTCCTTTATATTAAAGTATAATATATTTAACCGAATAAATATTAATAATAAAAGAATATGACAAAAATTAAAGAACATATAGTTGAAGAAGTTGAGGATCTAGAATTTGACGACTTTAACAGTGACGATTATGGGTTTATTTTGGGTCCTGACGGTGAACTAAAATCGATTATGTTTCCAGAAGACCTAATAGAAAATCCACCTCCTAAGATAGTTAAAATACTTAAAATTCTCGGTGTTGCAAATATACATCAATTAGAGCCTAGAACCCTGCATTAACTTTGTAATGCATATGAGGTAAATACCTCATATGTCAAATTATACAACATCTACAGGTAATATTTTAGCTGGTTGGGTTACCAATTGGGGTACTAATTCAACTCCAGGTTATTATGTTAATTCATTTACTCTTAGAATTGGAGAAATTAGCGAACTAGCAATTCAGGCAATATTTTCTACCTCAACTGTGTACCCTAAATATACCTACATTAGTGGTATGCCTAGTGGGTTAACATTATATAGAGATGGTACTATAGGAGGAAGACCTAATAACATACGTACCAATCTACAAACTTCAACATTTTATGCATCTGTTGTTGATCAAAATAATAATGTATTATTAGGCCAAGGCGGTTTTACAATTACGTTAGTTAGATCTACATCCAGCCTATATACTACAGTATTTGCTAAACCTTTGCTAACACAACAAAAACGTCAAGAATTTAACAACTTTATAAATGATCCTAATATTTTTATACCTAGTATGATATATAGGAAATTTGATCCAAATTTTGGAGTTCAAAAAGAATTAAAACTGTATATAGAACACGGATTGAGAAAAACAACTTATTCAAGTTATTTTACTAATATTGCTAATCCAGCCCGAACAAAAATATCATTAGAAATAGGCAAAATCAAAACTGCAATAGGTAAAGATTATCGTACAGGAGTAATCACATATGAAATAATCTATCTTAATGTTAACGATAAACATTCTATTAATAGTAGAGTAGGGGTACCGTCTAGTATTGTAATTAACGGCGTTACATACTATCCGCCTAGTATTTTAAATATACGAGCCGCAGAAGCAAGTACTACTGATAAAACTAATATAAGAGAACCTACTTGGGCAAATACTATTCAGCCCAATGAATCAGTTTCTCCAGAATATAATTATTCTATTCCTATATGTTTTACGTTACCGGGAAAAAGTGCAATTGTACTTAGAAAAATTCAAGAAAGTGGTTTTAAATTTAATACTATTAAATATGACATAGATAGATTTATTATTGAATCTACGCTCGAAGGAGACGGATACGTAGGAGAACGCAATAAATATATTGCATTACCTAGAGATTCAGGACTTGCATAAATAAGGGTACTAATTTAATAATATGTCAATTACACGGCCAAATCTTGTTCAACTACCGCATTTAACCACACCAAGTACAGCTACTACCCTTATAGTTGTTCAAGATTCTGCGGTTGATCAATATCTAACTGTTGATGAAGCAAGAATTTTATTACAAGTTCCCGTGGGGCCAACCGGCGCACAGGGACAAATAGGATATTGGGGTAGCACTGGTTATACTGGTAGTCTAGGATATACTGGTAGCCAAGGAATTATTGGGTTTACTGGTAGTCTAGGATATATAGGTAGTACAGGTTATACCGGTAGCTTCGGTTATACTGGTAGCTTTGGATTTACTGGTAGCTTTGGTTTTACTGGTAGCTTTGGATTTACTGGTAGTCAAGGTATTACTGGTTTTACTGGTAGTTTTGGCTATACCGGTAGCGTTGGTCCACCCTCATCAACCGCAACAAATATTTTAGGTGGAACTACAGGTTCTATAGTAGTACAAACTGGAACTAATTATACAGGATTTGTCGCCATTGGTGGTTTGGGTAATTTATTACAAAGTGATAGTACTAAACCAGTATGGGCATCTACTAGTACATTAACAGTAGGATACTCGATATACAGCACTCAAGAGTACATAAATCAATTAACCAATTTAACTACTCCTGTTGCTCGCTATCCTACCATGGCTATTGGTGCAGGTGGGTATGCTGCATTGGGCAGTACTTTAGATCTAGTATATTATACCGATAGTAAAATTTTATCCGTTGGCGGAATAACTGCAACAAATACTACTACAGCAATATCAACTAATACAGGGGCATTAGTTGTTGCAGGCGGTGCAGGTATTGCTGGTAATTTATATGTTGGTGGGATTTTATCTGTAACCAACGGAATAATATCAAATACTGCTACAAATATTGCTGGCGGACTAGCTGGTCAAATAGTGGTTCAAACTGGTACAGGATACACAGGATTTGTTAGCACTGGCACCGTTGGCACAGTATTGGTCAGTAGAGGAACAGGTAAACCGGTATTTCAAAATACGTTAACGTTGGCCGGAACAACTGTAGCATCATCTCCTAACACAGGTGCCCTACAAGTCGTTGGCGGTGTGGGTATTGCTGGTAATTTATATGTTGGTAGTCAGTCGTTTATCAATTGTACAAGTGGATTATCGTATCCTAGTTATACCGCTGCGCTGGTTCTTCAGAATGACGGATCAGATACAACAGCACTTGTCTTAAAGAATAATGCAAATTTTGGTAATAACACTACTGCAATTATAAATTACAATGGTTCAATGTTATTAGAGGGAAACAATGTAACAATTCTTAGTATTGCGTCATCGACCTCAACAACCACAGGTGCATTAATTGTAGCAGGTGGCGTTGGGATAGGCGGGGATGTATATGTTTATGGTAAGATTGTAGCTCAAGAACTAGATATTCAATTAACCACTATTACTACCACATTGGTGATTACTGATGATATTATTAGTACATATAACACTACCGATTCAACAGGTACTAACTCCGGCGCATTGATTGTTGCTGGTGGTGTTGGTATTGGTAAAAACTTATATGTTGGTGGATTAGTTAGATTTATTAATACTACCGCAGCAACTTCAACTACTACTGGGGCAGTAGTAGTCGGTGGTGGCATGGGTATTGGCGGTGCAGTATATATTAATACCACTTCTTTTATTGCAGGTTCACCAATATTAACTGTTGCAAGTTTAGGTGGTAATGTTGCGTCAATCACCGCAGGTACAGATACCGCAGTTAGCTCAAGTACAGGTGCTGTAACAATATGGAATATTAGTACATTACAAAGTGTTACAAATAGAGGAAACTCTACTACCAATGCCATATCAATAACAAATACAACATCTGCTACTTCAACTACAACAGGTGCATTGCAAGTCAGTGGCGGTGTTGGCATTGGTGGGATACTCTATGCCAACGGATTTGTGTTTAATCCTCCAAACCCCCTGACTGGAAGTGTATATGTTGGTGTTCTGCCGCCAAATGTGAGTGGTAGTAGTGATTTTGGATATAATGGTGGCACCGATGGTATATTTGATTTTACAAATTTTGGAACGTCTTCAACTAGTGTTACACGATTTGTAGCCAGTACTACTGTCCTTTTAAGTATTTTTAACACAGGCACAGTGGTTGTACATAGTAAGACAACTGCTACTTCAACTAATACTGGTGCATTACAAGTGGTCGGTGGAGCTGGCATCGGTGGTGATCTATGGGTTGGTGGTAACGTTTATGTTTTAGGCACCGCAAGCAATGCAACGGCTGTGAATGTAGCTGGCGGTGGTGTCGGGCAACTACTTTTCCAACGTGCAACTAGCTCAACATATTTTGTAGGAACTGGTACTGCCGGACAACTATTAATTAGTAACGGAACCACTTCAACTGGACCGACGTTTGTTAGTACAACAACAATAACTGTAGCTACTGCAACAACATTAGCAGGCGGCACACTTCAATCAATATTGTATCAATCTAACACAGGTACTACTTCTTTCTTAGCAGCAGCAACTACCAGTGGATGGATATTATCCAGTAATGGCACAGGGTCACCACCTTCTTGGGTTGTAGGCGCAGGGTCTGCAACCAATGCTGATAATATTAAAACACTGGCTACTGCAACTAATGCAGCATTTTATCCTACGTTTGTTGATAGTAATAATGCAACCGGTTTGTATGAACCGTTATATACTACAAGTACTATAATCATTAATCCAAGTACTGGCAAAGTGGGTATAAATGTTACGCCGGCCACAGGCACTGATGCCAAGTTACAGGTAACTGGCGGAACTACCAATGTAACAACCCTTCTAACAGCTTATTCAACAGCGGCTGTTGTTGTAGTTCCAAAAAGTTCATCGGGTTATTCTTTAGCAATTGCCTCTGGTAATGGGGATTGCCCTCAAATACAAGTAAGTGCTAACGGAACTGCCAGTGGAGATTTATTAATTCAGCCGTATGGCGGTAACGTAGGTATTGGGACGAGTTCACCCGCAGTAATATTAGATATAGGAAAAGTTTATTCTGGTGCTGGATCAACCTGGGCGGGAGGTGATGATTTACTCAAATTAACTGCATTATCAGGATCTGCATGGGCCGAACCATCAATTGCATTCCAGGAAATAGGTTCAAACATTGGCGCAAAGATTGGTGTAAAAAACACAGGCAACGGTGCGATGGAGATCATTTTTGCCAATCGTAATGGTAGCTCAACTACGTCAACAATGACTGAGCGTATGCGTATTACTGTCAACGGTGGTCTAGCATTTGGTGGAGTAAGCAATTATGGCTCAAGTGGGCAAATACTACAAAGCAATGGCGATGCCGCACCAACTTGGGTACCGGTAAGCGGAACAACTGCTGGTACAAGTACTCAGGTACAGACTGTGTTAAGAACAACTAACGCAACACATTATCTAACGTTTGTTGACAGTAATAACTCTAGTGCTACCGCTGAAAGTGTTTATACAACAAGTTCATTTACTATTAACCCATCTACTGGTAATGTGCTTATTGGCGGTACAAATGTTTTTGGTAAAACCGTTTCGTTTAGTAACTTTGCAGGTGCTGGAACGCAAAACTTCACCGCATCGTCTGGTGACACTGCTAACGGTTTAAAAGCAGGTTTTTCTATTTACGGAACTTTTGAAGCGACACCGGGAGACACCTCTGCTAGGCGTGCTGCTGATATTTGGGGCGGCTTTAGCGGAGGCAATTGGGGCAATGAGTTCCTTTCTTTTGGTGTTGGTATTAACGCTAGTAATGATGGTCAAGCACAAACCACCGAACGGATGAGGATTACTGGTGCTGGCAAGGTATGTATTGGAACAACGGCAACAATTTCAGGTGCTTTATTAACTGTCAACGGAGCCGGTTATGTAGCTGGCAATTTTACAGCTACTGGTTCTTTAACTGTGGGAGTTAGTACTGGTTCTAGTGTTGCTGGAGAAATACGTGCTACTAATGAAATTACTGCATATTTTAGTTCAGATGCTAGATTAAAAGAAAATATACAACCTATAGAAAATCCAATAGCTATGTTAGAAGCAATTCGAGGTGTATATTTTGATTGGACCACAGAACACATAGAACGCCGCGGTGGCGAAGATGGATATTTTGTACGTAAACATGATATAGGTGTTATAGCACAAGAAGTGGAAAAAATACTTCCAGAAATTGTAGCTACAAGAAGTGACGGATTCAAAGCTGTCAAATACGAAAAAATTGTACCATTGTTGATAGAAGCAATCAAAGCACAACAAGCCGAAATTGAGCAGATGAAAAAATTACTCAAATAAATATTACAATAATATCGGAGTCAATTAATGTCGAGTACAGTTACAAACTATAGCAAGCAAATTAATACAAATTTTCCAGTTGCAGGGGAAGACAATGACTCACAGGGGTTTCGTAATAATTTTTCAAATATTCAAAACGCATTTGCTACAACATCTGATGAAATAACAAATTTACAAATTGGTTCTGTAAGTTTAAGTGGTACTAATGACTTTGGAGATAATGTTATAAAACGTGCTTCCTTTCAAGATTGCTCCCAAGTAACTAACAATCTCGGACTCCTTACTCCGGGCGCTATCACAGTTGATTATACTCTAGGAAGCTACCATTATGGAGTAGCCTACGCTAATGCGTCAAATTATACATTTACTGTAGCAAATTGGTCTCCAAGTGGTAAATTAGGAACCATACGTATTGCAGTTAGTACCACGTCAACTGGGTCGGTAAAAGTTGCATTTGGCGGGGGTATTTCTTTATTATCAACCACTACAACACTGCCAGTAACATACACCCAAGTTAATCCAATTGTTTGGGAATTATTCACTGCGGATGGTGGAGCAAGTATTCTTGCATATCAATTAAAATAATATGTTTAATCCTCTGTTGCAGGATCTATCAAAAATAAAAACTGAAGAATTAGATACTAAGATCACCGATTTGATGCAAAAATATTTTATTGCAGCTCGGAGCGGTCAGGGAGGAGTATGTGGTCAAATTAATGTTATTTTAGAAGCATATAGAGAAGAACAACGAAATCGGCATTCTCAGGCTAGTAAAAAGTTAATTAGTCAAAATAAAAATTTAGAAGACTATATTAATAGAAGCTCTTGACATTCTATTTAATTTGCTGTATCATGTAAACATGAATATAAACAAATACGGTTCAATATTTTTAAATTCAGACGAATTGTTTGAAAGCATCTATAAGGGAAAACTTAAGGATTTTAAAAATATACATTTAGATCAACCAGTTGTGGACCAATTTAATTACTCTAAAGATCTAAACAAAGATAATTTTGATTACATTAGCAATTACATTGATCCGAATTGTTCATTAGAACAGTTTGATACAAATTTACAAGATGATTGGTTTATGCCCGAAAAATATAAACCCACATCGTTTAATATGGTAGAATATCTGGTATCGTTGTGTAAAGATGAGACAGAAACTAATCGAGTATTGGACGAATTGGCATTATTTGCTCAATATAATATGATAGAGTTGCTATGTTATCTTAAATACTTAGTAGACACTATGAGAGAACATAACATAGTATGGGGTGTCGGACGAGGTAGTAGCGTAGCTAGTTATTGCTTATATTTGTTGGGCATACATAAAATAAACAGTATCAAATATGAACTTGATATAAAAGAATTTTTAAAATAAGGAGAATAAAATGGTTAGATCAATGCAAGGTAGAGATGTAGATATGGAAAAACTTATGAGACAACATGAGTTAATGCCAGCCGTGGGTAATTCTCGGGTCAATGCTCGAGGTGACGAACTGGGTCCAGGTGGTAAAATTTTGCGTAAACGAGAAGATGTTATGGCAGAATATTACGAAAATAACCCCAAAGCTAAACCGGATATCGTTGAGCCCGTTGCTACTAAAGATATTAAAGAAATAAAATGAAAATTAAAGGAACAATTAAACCGCTTGGTGCTAAAATATTTGTTAGTCACATGGAATTCGGTTCACAAAAAACTACTAGCGGAATATATATACCAAGTGCAAATGGCAAAGCTGACGGCATTGCTCCTAGATGGGGTCGGGTATGGGCAATTGGTCCGGATCAACAAGATGTTAAACTTGGCGAATGGATTTTAGTTGAACACGGTCGCTGGACTCGAACTGTCGAAGTGGAACAAGATGATGGTTCTATTTTAGAAGTTCGTATGGTTGACGGTAAAGATATTATGGTGAGTGCTGATGAACGACCCGAGGATCAAATCTATCGTAGATTAGACTGATCAGCAATGTTGGTAAACAAGGGTCTTGACAGGCCCTTTTTTTACGACTACAATAGTTACATGATATTCAATAAAATAAAACAACTAAAACAGGATGGACTAACCATTGGCATTGTGTTCAGTAGCTTTGATCTATTCCATGCAGGACATGTGGCCATGTTGGCAGAAGCCAAGAATCACTGTGATTACTTAATTGCCGCACTACAAACTGATCCAACTATTGATCGTCCGGGAAGTAAAAATCCTCCAATCCAAAGTATTGTAGAACGCCAGATACAGGTCAGTACTAATCGCAATGTGGATGAAGTTGTTGTCTATCAAACAGAAAAAGACCTCGAAGATCTATTGCTAATATTGCCTGTTGATGTTAGAATATTAGGTGTAGAGTATAAAGACAAAGAGTTTACAGGTAAAGATATTTGTAAATCACGGGGTATCGAAATCGTCTATAACGGCAGAGATCATAGTTTTTCAAGTAGCAGTTTACGTAAACGTGTGGTAGAAGCAGAAAGGAATAAACAATGAACTATAGTAACCCGGGCTATGTGAGTGAAAAAACATATGCATCAGAACCACATCAACCTAAAAAGAAACGTCAGGGTTGGATCAAAAGAATGTTATCACGCAGTAGAGACGATGAAGGAACTGATATGAGTAATTTGATTATGAGTGGATCTAATGCAATTAGCCGAAGCGAACCGAGTATTGATCAACCTGAACGTGCTATTCAATTTACTGTATATAATGCCAATGGCGGCCGAGTTGTTGAAACACGTCGATATGATCGTCAGAAAGATCGTAATCAAACTGGCCTATATATTATTACTAGTGATCAAGATTTTGGTCACGAGATTGACAAAATTATTACAATGGAAGCATTACGATGAAACGACTAATTAGCGATGTTGGCGGATTAAAAACATTCTTAGAGATCCGGGAGCTCGATACTCCTACTCGAATGAAATATCTTAGAATATCTACATTTTATGATGGTGCTAGAGATCCTTACGGTGAGCGTACTCAATTTGATATGTGTCTAGAAGATGAACACTTCCAAATACTCAAGGACATTATCAATGAAATGTAATGCCTGCAATAAAGAAATTACGGAAAATTGTGACCACAATCAAGGTCGTTGCCCGCACAGGAAACTTATGATTGATATTCAACCAAAAGATACCAGCCGGGGTCATTTTTATGTTAGTATTGTAAAGAGCATTATTCGCATAGGAGCTGGTTGCTGGTTGATGCAAGGCAATTTGCTAATGGCCGGTGTTTGTCTTATTTTAGCAGAAGTGTTTGGAATTTTTGAGGAGATTGTATAATGCCCACAATATATAAAGAAGTCGAAGTTGACGTAGAGTTAGAAGATTTTGAAACTGACGAACTAGTTGAAGAATTAGAACGTCGAGGTTGCGGAACAGTTGACCACGGTGATGGTAAAGAAGTGCTTGAAGCAATTTACCAAAAACGTAGATTAGGTAAAGATTATCAACAAGAGTTAGACCAATTAATTTGGCTTGGCTTAGGAAAGATTATATAATGTTATTTGCACTAGGATTATTTGTCGGTGTCTTTGTAGGAATGTTTATTATGGCCTTGCTGGCTGTTAGCGGAGATTCAGAAAGACGTGCAGAAGAAATGCGTAAAAAAGAAGGTATAGAATGAAAGAACTATGGGTTGAAAAATACCGTCCAAACAAAATTAAAGATTATGTCTTTAGAGATGCCGATCAACGAGCACAGGTAGAAGCCTGGGTTAAAGACGGCAGCATCCCACATTTGTTGTTCAGTGGAGCGGCAGGTATTGGTAAGACCACACTGGCTAAAGTATTGCTCAATGAATTAGGTATTGAAGAACTCGATGTATTGGAAATTAATGCGTCACGTGAAAACAATGTAGAAACAGTACGTAATAAGATTGTCAATTTTGTACAGATGATTCCATTTGGTCCATTTAAGGTTGTGTTGCTAGATGAAGCTGATTATTTGACGCCTAACGCACAGGCTATCTTGCGTGGCGTTATGGAAACATACAGCAACCACAGTAGATTTATTCTAACCTGTAATTATAAAAATAGAATTATTCCTGCCTTGCATAGTCGATGTCAAGGTTTCCACATTGAAAAAACTGACCAGACAGAATTCACTGCTCGTGTTGCTACAATTTTAGTTGAAGAAAATATTGATTTTGATCTAGACACATTAGATACCTATGTCAAGGCAACTTATCCTGATCTGCGTAAATGTATCAATACAGTTCAACAGCACATTGGTCAAGATAATATTCTTGTTGCACCCAAGACTATTGAAGGTAGTACTGCTGACTATAAAATTGAAATGGTCGAACTGTTTAAGAAACGTAAGATTCGTCAAGCAAGAACAGTAGTATGTTCACAGGCTTTACCAGAAGAGATTGAGTCTATTTATAAATGGATGTATAATAATCTTGATATGTTTGGTGACACAGACGATTTAAAAGATCAAGCAATTATTATTATTAAACAAGGGTTAATTGATCATACAATTTGTGCAGATGGTGAGATAAACCTTGCGGCAACTTTAATTAAATTAGAACGATTACAAAGAATAGAGTGAGCAGTGAGGGCAGGTTGATAGTCTACTCACTCTATTTGGATCTATCTACTACTCCTCTTTATAAAGTTTTAAAATTTCCTTAACTACGGGATGTCTTTCCACATCTTTGGTCTCAAATCTCGCTAGCGCAATCATACGATAATCACCTCCCTGGCCGTATAATGTGCAAAATTCTAGCAAACCGTTTTCATTGGGACGGTCAGCCTGATTTAAATCCCCAGTAACCACCATTCTAGAATTATCTCCTAGTCTGGTTAATAACATCTTCATCTGTGACTGTGTGGTGTTTTGCATTTCGTCTGCGATAACAAATGCATTTTTAAATGTCCTACCTCGCATATATGCAAGCGGACTAATTTCAATTATGCCATCATCTAGCATAGTTGCAATTTCTTTGGGATGATAATACTCTTCAAAAACATCAAAAATAGGTCGTGTCCAAGGTGCCATCTTTTCATTTAGTGTACCTGGCAAAAATCCATGATCTTCATCAACACTCACTGCCGGGCGAGTTACGATTATTTTATTAATCGACCCTTCTTTATATAACCGAATTGCCATCTGTACTGCAAGCATAGTTTTACCTGTGCCTGCTGGACCTATAGCAAAAACAATATATTTTTTGGGGTTTTTTAGCAATTCTAAATAATTCTCTTGACTTAGATTTCTAGGAATTATGTTAACTTCTCTATTCCGCTTTAAGTAAGGCTTAATTTGAATTAGATTATTAGGCATTGCTGGCTGTAGTCTGGGATCGTGATAATCCCGTTCTTTTCTTTTTGGGTTACGCAATTTTATCTCCTGATCATTTACGATCAACCTGCATAATATTTAATGGTAATTGAAAAATAGTACCTATAATAGACGTAAAACTAACCACCACACTTGATCAAACTATGCATAAATATTCTATATAGAGAGCAAATATGCACGACATTATAGAAGTAATAAAAAACTTACAAACACTTAGCGAGAACAACTCTGCATTTAAGGTACTAAAAGACTTTGAACGTGTTCTTGACGAATTGGATATCTATGTATTTAAAAACTGGGAAGATGGTGAAATCATCAAAGGCCCCATTGTTAATAGATATGATGTAACCTGTAAACTGATGTGGGATCGAAATAATATGCCCGACCCTCGTGGTGGGAAACGATTATTAGGATACGGTTGTAATATAGTATATGCTAGAGAAGAAATATTAATTCCTAGAAAAATTAAAGATCCCGACGATTTTAGACCGGGAACAAAGAAAGGCAAAATTGATGCACATCCTATTTGGACAGTAACAATTACTATGCCTAAGAAACTAATGCAAGACGTTGACAATGGTAAAGAAAATAAAGATAACAATAGAATGGCAGAACTAATGAAATATAGCAAACAGGACGTTGACGAAAATAACGCAGCACCAGAGGAACCAACAGATGCATCAACCACGGCATAATCTAACAGAAGGTCTCCGATCAGGGGATTTAAAAAACTATGTATCAGAGGTCTTTAGCGTAGACAGATACAGTAGTAAAATGGGACAGGATCAAGATATCGTTGTACTAGGATTCCATGTACAGGAAAAAAATCCAGCAGTGGATTTAATGGAATTTATTGAAAAAGGTTATCCGTTTATTCTCGATGCTGACATGAGCGCAGGGGAAGAAATGGATGGAAAATATCAAGTGTTTGTCGAACTTGAAAGAAGTCCTAAACTAGCAGAACAATTAAATGAACTATTAAAAGATATTGGGCAACTTTGTGATTGTAAAGATTGGAGATTTAGATACCATAACGCTCCCGCAAGTTTAGAATTCAATGAAGCTACAATATCTAAAAATGTTCCATTAACTAAAGAAGATTATCAAATAAAACAATTAAGTATTAAAGAAAATGATATAAAAGAATTCTTTGATCAAGGTGCGTCGACAATTGAACTTAGTGAAGATAATATACTAACTTTTAAACGCCCATGGGCAGGCGATATACAGGTTAAATTTATTGCTATTGGAGATTACGAGCAAGTAAAACATACTGTTCCTGGCAGACTAAGTTTAGATGAAGCAAGCCAAAGTCAAATGTTCTTTCTTGCTAAGTATTTGGGTAATTATGATTTTAATAAAATTGGAAATAAATTCTTGATTAGAAATGGATCAAAAGCTGTAGTAATAGAAAAGGATAGGTGGTAATATGTGGTTGTTATCCGTTTTTCCAGATTTTGTTTGGCACTTGTTAACAGCAGTAGGTGTTCTTGCAGTAGTAGCATCTGTAGTATTAAAAAATATTCCTCTTGTTAGCAGTTACAGAATCCCCCTACAATATGGTGGCATAGCAGCAGTGCTATTTGGCGTTTGGATGGAAGGTGGTATTGCTAACGAAAAAAAATGGCAAGCTCGTGTTAAGGAATTAGAAGTTAATGTTGCTGTATCAGAAGTTAAAAGCAAAGAAGAGAATGTAAAATTGGTTACCAAAGTTGTAACAAAAACAGAATACTACAAAGAGCGCGGTGCTGATATTATTCAATATGTAGATCGTGAAATTACAAAATATGATAACACTTGCCCAGTTCCTGCGGAAGTGGTCAAGGCAATCAACGATGCCGCTAGGCCTGGTGAACAAAAATGAAGTATTATATTATTGCATTATTAGTGTGTCTAACAGGATGCACATCTGTTCCTGTTGCACGTAAATTTCCAGAAGTACCCGCCATATTGTTGGAAAAGTGTCCACAGTTAAAAACTATTGACACAGAAACAACAGTGTTTAGCGTACTGACTAAAACGGTTGTTGAAAACTATACCACATATTATGAGTGTGCAGTCAAGAATGACGCATGGATTGAATGGTATCAAATACAAAAACATATTTTTGAAGAGGTAAAATAATGTCAGACTTTATTTTGAGCAATGCTCAATTAGCACAACTACTACCAGGAAATCCATACTTGGCTCATTGGTACCATGCTTTAGAACAAGCACTGCCAGATTATGACATTAACACTCCACAGCGTGTTGCGGCTTTCATAGCTCAATGCGCTCACGAAAGCGGGGGCTTTTTATTTTTAAAAGAAAACTTAAACTACAAGGCTGCTAGTCTGCGCCGTGTATTTCCAAAGTACTTTTCAACAGATGAACTTGCTAATGCATATGCCGGCAAGCAAGAAATGATTGCCAATCGTGTTTATGGAAAACGTATGGGCAACGGAGATGAAAATAGCGGTGACGGATTTCGATATTGTGGACGTGGATTAATTCAATTAACTGGCAAATCAAATTACCAAGCATTTGCAGACAGTATTGAAACACCAGTGGAGGATTTGCCAGAATATCTAGCAACATTTGAAGGTGCTGTACAATCAGCTTGCTGGTTCTGGGAAAGCAACAATTTAAATCAGTTTGCGGACAATGGCGATATTTTAACAATGACTAAACGTATTAACGGTGGTACTATTGGACTTGCTGACAGGCAGGCTCATTATACACATGCGCTTCACGTTTTAGGCGCTTAATAAACTATCTATAACAATATAGTAATCTCAATGTAATAATGTGGTAGTTTAATTTTGTTGTATAGCATAAATACTGTTATGAAAAAACTACTACTAACCCTATTTGTATTGTTTTCGTCAATTGTGTCCGCACAAATGTCAACATCAACAGTACCGCTACCCACAGATATTGCCACAATTAAGAAAGCAAACGTTCTTATTGTGGCAATGACCAAAAAAGATAATCCTCCATTTTTTAGTGGTGACGAGGATAACATTCGTGGTCTTGACGTTGAGATTGCTCGAAGAATTGGTATCCTGCTTGGAGTACCAGTACAATTCAGACGAGATGCGGAAAGTTTTGCCGAAGTTGTAGAACAGGTTCGTGACGGCAGAGCAGACATTGCAGTTAGCAAACTGTCAGTAACTGGTCCACGTTTACAAGTTGTTAGATTCAGCGAGCCTTATATTAAACTAAGACAGAGTTTGGTTATTAATCGATTATGGTTAAGTCAAAACAGCCAGGGACGTGAAGTTTATCAAATTATCCGTGACTTTAACGGAAAAATAAGTTTTATACGCAACTCAAGTTATGATACATTTGCTCGTATTAATTTCCCTAATGCAACATTTCTTCCTGAAGACAAATGGGATATAATCATTGACAAAGTTACACGGGGCGACATTGCAGCCGCTTACCGTGATGAATTTGAAATTAAGAAGATTGCTTTTGAAAAGCCCGATGCGGCTATTACTACCAAGAGTATTACAATTAGCGACAGTGTGGACTATATTGCAGTAGCAGTTAATCCAAAAGCTATTCAATTGTTAAGTATTGTTAATTACGTTATTAAAAATGAATACAACAACATTGACACTAAAAAGTTAATGGATAGATATAAAGCTGAAAAGAAATAAGGACTTAACATGACAACATCGCATTTAAAAAGTTTTCTAGTTAGTCCATGGACTATTTTAGGATCAATCATCGTAGGTATTTTAAGCGGAGTATATGCTCCAGAGTTTAGCACGAGTTTAGATAGCATTGGTAGTATCTATATTAGTTTGCTCAAGGTAGTTGTATTACCATTCTTGCTAGCAACTATTCTAGTTGGTATCATCGGACTGTTACAAAAAGAAGGCAGTGAAACACTTATCCGCAGAATCATTATGGGATTTGTGGCCAGTATGTTCATTGCCGCAACCATTGGTGTAGGTACAGTAATGGTTACGGGTACAGAAATGACACCCGAAAAGAAAACACAACTTGGAGCTTTGGTCAATAACAAAGATACGGGCACTGACTTAAATATTACCTTGCATGAACCAATGCCAGCAGCCGCTCCGATAAGTGCAGGTAAAATGGCAGAGAAGTTTATTCCAGAAAATATTTTCAATACATTAAACAATGGTGAGAGTTTAAAGATTGTTATCTTCTGTTTGATCTTTGGTGTGGCCCTTGGACATCTTCAAACAGAAGGTCAACGTATGTTGGTCGAAGTACTAAAGAGTGTTCAACAGGCAAGTATTAGCATCTTTAAGTTCTTAAATTACTTCCTACCAATAGCATTGTTAGCTATGATTTCTTCACAGGTTGGCAAAGTTGGCGTGGGTATTTTTATGACCATGTTTGACTTTGTAATGCAACAAGCAATTGGTGGATTCTTGGTCATTGCACTGGGTACTGTTGTGATTTGGATGCGCTCTGGATTAAGTTTAATGACAGTTATCCGCGAAACCAAAGAGACTTTAATTGTTGCTGTTAGTTCACGTAGCTCATTAGCTTGTATCCCATACGCACAAGAAGCACTACACAGATTGCACTTTAACAAGGGCGGTGTTGAACTAACAGTTCCACTAAGTTTCACTGTTAACCGAATTGGTAGTATTGTTTACTACGCTATTGCTACAGTATTCATTGCTAACATTTATGATTCACCATTGGGTATAACAGGACTGGCAGTTGTATTGTTTGGTAGTATTCTAGCTGGGTTAGCAAGTGCAGGAACAACAGGTATTCTTACAGTTGCAACTGTTGCAGTTGTCTGCGACTTATTGAAATTACCAAGTGAAGCAGTATTGGTATTGTTGATTGCAGTTGATCCATTAATGGATATGATTCGTACCGCAAGTCACGTACACGGAAACATAGCAGTAACAGCATTTGTCTGCGACAAAGAGGTAACAGACGGTGGACAAACTTAAAGATTTTCTTTTAAGTTTATTGACCTATATAGGCGAAAGTCCATTTCGCCTATTCACAGTTGTATTTCTTTGCATAATTAGCTTTGGCGGCTGGATTGTATACTCTGAAAAAGATGCCTTTATGGCAAGTTACCGTGCCCAACAAGCCTTACCAAAGATGAATGGCAAATATGAAGAAGCTTATAAGTTTTTACTTTCTCAAGCCAATGCAGACATGGTAGCAATATTAGAAGTAAACACGTTATCTAACACACGTAGAGTAGCATTTCTATCCACTAAAGATGCTGGCAGAGAACGAGCACACGATGGGGTCAATGTTGGTTTATTCTCTAAAAACTATGACAACAACACCGATGTAATTGGACTAATGTCAGGTAAGATTCCCTGCAGTCAGTATCTCAAACCGCAGAGTTTTATTGGATTTGTTTATCGTGATTACGGTATTAACTACATGTGCCGTATCAGTGTTCCTGCTGAACCTGGGGTATTCATTGGACAAATTAGTGTAGGCTGGAAAGAACAACCAAAAAACATTGAAGAAGTACAAACTGCCTTGTTGGTTGCATCTGCTATTTTGTTTGATAAAAAATGAGACTACCTGCTGTTATAGTTATTGTCGTAGTTATAATAATTTTATTAGTTATATTATGATCAAGCGACTTGGCGTGCTGGGTGGAATGGGACCTGCGGCCAGCGCCGAGTTTATGGTACGTTTAGTTGTCCAGACTCCTGCAAAGCAAGACCAAGACCATATCCCTACAATCCTATGGAGTGACCCCAAAGTTCCAGACCGTAGCACTAGTATGCGTAATGGTGATGACAAACCATTAACTCACCTATTGTTAGGTATACAAGGATTAGTGTCATCGGGGTGTAATTTAATTGTTATACCCTGTAACACCGCACATTTTTGGTTTAAAGAAATGGAAAAACAGGCATCGTGGCATGCAAAAATCGTCCACATTGTTGACAGTGTTGCAGATGCACTACAAGAGGTAGGTGTAATAGATACTACAATAGGTGTAATAGGTACACAGGCTACGATAGAACTAGGATTGTATCAGTATCGATTAAACAAACTAGGATGGAATTGCATCACTCCAACTAAAGAAGAAATGGACACTATAGTGCAACCTGCTATCAATTTAATTAAAGCTGGCAATATTAACTCTGCACATCCTATGCTGATGTCCGTGATACAAAATTTAATAGAACGCGGTGCAGATGCAGTTGTATTAGGTTGCACCGAAATACCATTAGCAATAAAACAAGATGCATATTTTAATAAACCGTTAATAAACAGCATAGATAGTCTAGTAAAATCTGCAATTAAAAATTTTAAATAACATACTATTTTATATAATAGTTATGTTAAAGTGCATGAAATATTTTAAAATATTATGATAAATATCAGTACACTTAACGGAGTATGGTATGGCTAACGAAACCGTGGAAAACATAAGCGAAAAGAAAAAAGAAGATTGGATGAACAACAAATGGCGTCCAATGATGGGATGGATGTATATGTTAATCTGTACCATGGACATGGTAGTATTTCCAATATTGTGGAGTCTATTACAGGCAACTGTCCACGGATCAGTTAATTCACAGTGGCAACCGCTAACACTACAAGGTGCTGGATTATTCCATATTGCAATGGGCGGTGTGTTAGGGCTGGCAGCATACGGTCGAACACAAGAAAAACTAGCAGGAGCTAACAATGGTGGCGCGGTTGGAACAACCTATACTCCACCTGCACCAGTAACTGGAGGATTTGGAAATGGCAACTCAACAACACCAACAACAGGATTTTCGGGCGGGGCAACAACACCTAGCATACCTTCGGCAGGATTTGGCAGCACCAGTGATTTTAGTTCACCAGCACCTACTACATCATTTACACCAGCACCAAGCTGGGGAACACCCCCTGTTGCAACAGCACCAGCAGTTTTAACAGGGTTTGGGGGCAAACCTGCTCCTGTACAGCCACAACAACCAATATTATAAAGGAACATAAAATGAGTAAATTATTAGCAATATTACTTGTAGGTATTTTGTCTAGTGCCGCATATGCTGGTGGAGAAATAAAGGAAGTATGTAAGGATAAGTTAGACAAAACCGGAAAGCCTGTAATGAAGGACAATCAACCCGTTCGAGAGTGTAAGAAAATCAAAGTGCATAAGAAATTAGAAGGAACAGAAGTTCCAGTTAAGAAATAATCTCTTGACATTAATTAAAAGGTATAGTACAATTTACTATACCTTTTTTCTATTAAGGATACAATATGGACCATTATCAAACACTAGGAATAAATCGAGACGCATCTCCAGATGAGATCAAACAAGCATATCGCAGAATGGCAAATCAACATCACCCAGATAGGGGCGGTGATACTGCTAAATTTCAAGAAGTACAAGCGGCTTATGAGACATTAAGCGATACTAATTCACGTCATCAATATGATAACCCACAACCACAAGGTTTCCAATTCGGAGGACATCCGCAAGGATTTGAAGATATGATGGCTAATATGTTTGGAGGCGGGCATCCATTTGCTGAAATGTTCGGGCATCGTCAGCAACCAGCAAGAAATAGAACATTGAATTTGCAAACTGATATTACCTTTGAAGAAGCATTCCTTGGTAAAAATTTAATAGCTAGTATACGATTGCCATCAGGCCTTGAACAAGTGTTAGAGGTAAGAATTCCCCCCGGAGTAAATGACGGTACAGTGATTCGACTTTCGGGCATCGGCGATGATACTGTTAAAAACATACCACGTGGCGATATACATTTATCTGTAAGAATACAGCCACATCATTTGTACCAACGTCAAGGTGATGATTTAATAAGACCATTGAGTATTTCATGCTTTGATTCGATGTTAGGTAAAACAATTACTATTACCACATTAGATAATAAACAACTTGATATCAACATTGCTCCTGGTACACAACATGGACAAACATTGGCAGTACAAGGACACGGTATGCCAAACATGCAAGATAATAGAATTAGAGGAAGAATGCTGTTAGAAATTAATATTTCTATTCCAAATAATTTAACTGAACAACAAAAAGATCTTGTAAGACAGATTATTTCTTAAATAATTGTATGTTAAAAATTGTAAATTTTCCAGATCCAATTCTAAGGCAACGTATGCCAGAATTTGATTTTAAAAACCCCGTCATGGATCCGGCTGAATTAGAAAAGATAATGGTCGAAACAATGCTTCAACGTGATGGCATTGGTCTTGCTGCTAATCAAGTAGGTATACACACTCGTGTGTTTGTCATGGGACATAAAGATTATCCCGAAGCAGCACAGGCATTTTTTAATCCTGTGATTGTAGCTAATACGCCTGAGATTGCTAATATGGAAGAAGGATGTTTGAGCTTCCCCGGAGTTTATGTTAACATTAAACGTCCCACCGCAATCAAAGCAAGATGGCAAAATAAAAATGGAGAATTTGAGGAAAGTGATTTTGATGGCTATAATTGTAAATGCTTTTTACATGAATACGATCATCTTGAAGGTATCACTTTCCAAGATAGAGTAAGTGCCCTTAAATGGGCATTAGCAGTTAAAAAATCTAAACAGAAAAGAAAATAAATTAATGTTACAACCAAATAAAGATCTAGAACAAATTTTTGATGCAGCAGTTGCATTAGCAGTAGAACATCATCATGAATATATCACATTGGAACATGTATTACATGGTATTGTTAATAACGAATCATTTGCAACAATATTAACTAATTTTGGAACAGATGTTAACATGTTATCTAAAGATCTTTTAAAATTTATTAAGGAAGAGTTAACAGAAATTGTTAATGCGAATGTGGATAGGCCCAAGAAAACTCAAACAGTTGACAAGGTACTTAACAGAGCATTTACACAGGTATTGTTTGCAGGTCGACAGGTAATCGAACCCGTTGATTGCTTTATTAGCATGTTTGCTGAAAAACGCAGCCATGCAAATTATTTCATTAAAAAACATAACATTGATAAAGATAAATTTATCAGCTTTATACAAAAAGAAATAGTTGAAGAAAATACCGAGACTGAAGAACGTCAAGGCAAAACATCACAAATGGAACGTGTGATTAATCAATTTTGCACAAACTTAACTGCTAAAGCAAAAGCTAAAAAGATTGATCCAGTTATTGGCCGTGAAAAAGAAATTGAAGAAATGGAACTGGTATTAGCACGTAGAAATAAAGCTAACGTAATGCTAATCGGTGATCCAGGTGTGGGTAAAACTGCTGTTGCAGAAGGATTGGCTAGAAAGATTGTCGAAGGTACTGTACCTAAATTTATTCAAGATCATACTGTTTACAATCTTGATATTAGTGCAATACTTGCTGGTAGTAAATATCGCGGCGACTTTGAAGAACGATTGAAACTGATTATCGGTGCAATTGAAAAGAAAGGCAATTGTATTTTGTTTATTGACGAAGCACATATGATGAATGGTGCTGGCGCTGTTAGTGGTGGTAGCAATGATATGGCTAATATCCTTAAACCAGCATTGAGCAAAGGTACATTAAAAGTCATTGCAAGTACTACCTGGGAAGAATATCGTAAACACTTTGAAAAAGATCGTGCATTGATGCGTCGTTTCCAACGTGTGACCATTGACGAACCTAGTGAAGCAACTGCTATTAAAATCTTAAAAGGTCTACGTAAATATTACGAAAAACATCACGATGTTAAGATCACCAACCAAGCAATTACAGATGCGGTAACTTATTCTGTCAAATACATGAGTGATAAGAAATTACCCGACAAAGCTATTGACTTGATTGATTGTGCCTGTGCTCGTTTTAAAGTCAAAGACGAAGAAAATGGTGTTGTTGACCACGATGAGATTTTGTTTGAAGTATCAAAGATTGCTAATCTTCCATTGGAACAAATTTCTTCTAAAGAAGGATTGAATTTAAGTGGACTTGAAAAGAATCTACGCAGCAAAGTATTTGGTCAAGAGAATGCAATTGATAGCTTGCTAGATAAAATCTTTATATCACAAGCAGGTCTTAAATCTGTTAATAAACCTGTAGGTAGTTTCTTGTTTACTGGACCAACTGGTGTAGGTAAAACTGAAGTTGCTAAACAACTAGCAGAAAATATGGGTGTTAAACTTGTACGTTTTGATATGAGTGAATATCAAGAGAAACATAGTGTGGCTAAGTTTATTGGAGCACCTCCTGGATATGTTGGCTTTGATGAAAATGCAGGTCAACTAATTACTAATTTACAAGAACATCCCAATTGTGTATTGCTACTAGATGAAGTTGAAAAAGCACATCCGGATGTACTTACTGTCATGTTGCAACTAATGGACAATGGATTCATTACTGGTAGCAATGGCAAGAAAGCAGACGGGCGTAATGCTATCATTATTATGACCAGTAATCTAGGTGCTGCTGATGCTGAAAAGAACAGCGTAGGATTTGGTAGCCTAGAACGTGACGGTGATCCCAAAGATGCAGTTAACAAATTCTTTGCACCAGAGTTTCGTAATCGATTAGATGGCATTGTTAAATTTAATAAACTTGATCGAACAAATATGGTTAAAGTTATTAAGAAGTTCATTGACGAATTAAATGCATTGATTAAAGATAAAAATATTAATGTGCGTTTAAATGCTGATGCTGTAGAATTCTTAATTGCTAAAGGATTTAACAGTAAAATGGGTGCTCGTCCACTACAACGTACTATTGATGAACATATTAAGAAACCCATGAGTCGTGAGATTCTATTTGGTAAGTTAACTAACGGTGGTGTAGTAGAAGTAACTGTACAAGATGAGAAATTACATCTTAATGTTATTGATGTGTTACCTGTAGTCAAAACTAAAGTAATTAAAAATGCAAATACAGAAGTTGAAGTCGAGTAAGTTATTTTATAATAAATGGCCTTACAAGATTTCTTGTAGGATACACGGCGGCAGCAAAATATCAATTTTTGGATTAGATGCTACACGTAGATGGTGTAACTCTACCGCAAAAACTCGTCTACCATATGAAAAAGACATCAATAAATCTGATCTATTAGCATTTCTTGAAGCAGTAACTCCATTTATAAAAAATGAAAATGTACAAATTAGGGTAGAAAGTAATGCCTTTAACCTGTTTTGTAAAGATCCTAGCATATTAAAAGAGATTGATGATAGACTACATAAGTGGATCTTACAAATTGAAGGGCCTACTACGCAAGAAGAATATGATTTTCTGTTAGAAAACGGGTATAAGAAGATATTAGTTGATAAATTACCCAAAGATATATATCAATATAAGATATATTTTAAACCTAGCTTTTCTTTAGAGAATCGTTTTAATTTTTTAACATGGTCTAAAAAGTACGGAGATAAAGTAAACATCAGTACCTGCACTGACAGATGGTTTCATGGACATAGAAATTGGATGCAAGCCCCATTTATGTACGTAATAGACACTCAAATGTTAAGTATGGTAGGACTGTTTGCCAGCGGCTATGTCAAGAAGATTGAAGAATTTATTCCAAGGAATACTATATTAAAAGCATAAATATAATTTATGCCAGCACTAAGTCAAAATTTAATATTTCAAACATCTACTAACAGTAATTCTGTATCTATAACGTATACAACAAGTACGAATAGTCCCTATTATAGTGATAAAATCAAAGGTGAGGGGTATTTTGGCGGTGCTAACGGATTACACACAGTATCTTGGAAAATTACAAATTTTGTAGGTACTATAGGCGTACAAGGAACATTAGCTTCTGCGCCCGCAGTTGATGATTGGGTAGATATTGAACTCACTTCTACAGACACAATTGGTTCTAGCTATGCTATAGATACTACTGGGTTGTTAACAGTTGTACGCCCAACAAGCACATATTCAACCTCCACTACATTAATAAAATCCTACAATTTTGTCGGTAATTTTGTTTGGGTTCGCGGCAAGGTCAGCAACTGGACACAGGGTACAGTTAATGCCATAAGCATAAACAGGTAATTATCACTATGGCAAAACAAACAATAAATGTAGGATCAGCAGATTTAGCAGGCGACGGTGAAAGCATTAGAAATGCGTTTACTAAAGTAAATAGCAACTTTACTGAAATATATACTCAAGTACCATTAGCTACTACTGCAACCTATGCTCAATCATTTAACACTAGCACACTTGTTAGAGCAGCAGTATCAGCTACAACCGTTGTTAATGGTACATGGACACTGGCATTATCAACTGCTGGATCTATATTAATAAATGGTACAGTGTTTTCTAGTGGTGCCGGATCTGCTACAACTTCAACATTGGTTAACGGCACATGGACGGTTAGGCTTGGCACAGATGGTACGTTAACATTACCCCTAGGCGGCGTCATTGCAGATGCTGTTGGTAATGCAGTTATTGGTAGCAATTCAGGAACAGTTTCTATATACACTTTAGAGGTTATGAACTTTACTCAGCTTGCACCAAGTAATTATCTGTGGATCACTAATCAATATTATTCAGGATCATTACTGACCAGTACGTTTGGCTCCATATCTGGAACAGCAGTTGGAACAACCCATCCTGTCGTGGGACTCACACAATTGAGTACCAGTGGCCGCGGCAGTGGTGCTATCTTTCAAGTAACTGTTTATTATAATGGAAGCAGTACAACATACATTAATGTGGGTATTTACTACAATGACGGAAATCAACAATACGGCACTGGTTATGCTGTGGGCGACACTGTTACTATTGCTGGTGCTGATCTTGGCGGCACCACTCCCGCAAACAATTTGACATTTACAATTGGTAACGCTGTTAAAAACAATTATCCAGCTGGGATTGACGGTAGGATAATTTATGATTATAGTAATAAACATTTCTTAGCGTATAATGGATCAACATGGACACAACTGGATAGCCCGCTAACTCCCAGTGGTGCTAAAGCATCGAACGCATATGGTGTAGCAGGACAAACTAGTTACGATTCCACTTACTTTTATATTTGTATAGCAACAAACACATGGCGTCGTGTGGCGTTGGGTAGCACTTATTAATATATAATATTATGAAACTCACTGAATTCTTTAACAAACCCATGAAGATCAAACATCAAAGTGCAGACTTAGATGCTGATAAAAAACACGACGATTTATTTTGGTATATTATTGATCACGATAAACTACATAAAGATCATTTTCATCCCATTGCCCGCAAAGTAAAAAAACTAAAAGAATGCACGCCTGAACAAGTGTTAGAATTGTATATGCCCATGGTAGTTAAAGGTTGTAGAGAATTTTATCACGATAAAAAATTAAAAGGTAAGTTAGGTGCAGAGTTTCCTAAAGAAATGCGAGAAGATCTATGTCATAGGTTGCACGACCATTACAGAGATGACATTAAAAAAGATATTTATAAGATAGGGCAATAAAATGAAAATTAGAGAACTACTATCAGAAGGTGGGAACGTATTTGCAGGTAAAACAACCGGCATTAGAAGAGAATTCATCCAACCTACACTAGTTGCATATTTTGCCGAATTAAAACATATTTTCCCAAACAAAGCCGGAATCTTTAACGAGCAACATTTTGTACCATTAGGATCAGTTGGAAAGAAAGATGTCAGTGGCGACATTGATTTAGGTGTTAGTGCAACCGATCTATTAGACAAAACAATGAGCGACGAAAGTATTGCAGCATGGGGAGTGAATCCAACATCAGTACAGACAGAGTTTGAAGCACTACAAAAACGTGCTAGAACAAGTACCCCAGAACAACTACGCATGAAGGCGTTCCTAAAACAACTAACACTATACATTAACAAAAATGCACCTAGTCTGTACTGCGATGAAAAGAAAGTAACCGATGGCAATATCTTTGGATTATTTCCACAACTAACTGACAAAGGTGAACACCTAAGTAGTGGAGTACAGATTGACTGGATGATTGGCGATTTAAATTGGTTAAAATTTAGCTATCATTCCGCAGCATATCCAGAACATTCTAATGTTAAAGGTCTACATCGCACACAGCTAATGCTAAGTGCATTCCAAGTAGCTAACTTATCATTTAATCACGTACAAGGTGTTAAGGATAAAGCAACTGGTGAAATTATTGCCCGTGATCCAAATGACGCTTTAGCAGTATTGGGACAACGTCTAGGGTTTAAAATTACACAGGCCGATGCAGAAGACTATTACAAGTTACATGCACTACTAAAATCCAAGATGAAACCTGAAGAATACAGCACATTATTAAATGTCTACTTTAAGATTTTAGATAGCACTCGTGCTGATATTCCAGATGATATGCAAGACGAATGGCGCAAACGTAAAGATGCGTTAGGACTAACTGGTAAGTTCCTTCCAGACAATTCAGCATTAAAGGTAAGACAATAATGTTAAATGAATCCGGCGTAGCAGGTGCAGATCGTGTTAAGAGTAGATTAGACTTCCAACAATTTCTATCTTCTTATCAACACTTACTAAGTCAGTTCCCTGGTTTTGTTAGTATGAAACCAAGTGGCAGTTACAATAGTAATCCTGATAAACAAGATTTTGGCGATATTGACTTAATTGTACATATACAAAGTGAGAAAGATAAAGCAACAATTAAAAAAGAATTGCAGGCATTTTTTACACGTCAACCCGAAACAGTTATTGTTCCATTTAGCAGTGCTAAACACGCTGGCAAACGTACATACAATGCAGGTGAGTTAGTCAGTGTTAGATTCCATGATAATGCATTGGGCTACAGCGCACAGATTGACAACATTGTGGCATTGGATCATTTAGAAGCAGCATTTAAAAAATCCTTCCTTGACATGCCTGCAGAGGTACAGGGATTGGTATTAGGGCTGGTTAAGATTGCCACAATCGAATCTGCCCCAGCTGTCTTATTCCAAAAGTTGGGAATCAAAGCTCCTACACAATTAGAACCTGATCAAGAATACGAATTTAACCTTAGTGGCGTTGAGCTACAACTACGCAAGGTCACGTATGAGCCGGGTACATTTAAACAGATTGAAAGAAATGTTATTTGGAACAGTAAAAATTACGATGACCTACAAAAGTTATTATATCAATATGATTTAAATACCAGCTTTGATAATCTATTACAACAGGCCAAAGAGGTTATACGTAACCCACGTAGTAATCAACGTATGCAGGGTGTGTTTAGCAGTATGATCAGTGTTAAGAGCGGAGAAGTTGGAACACCAAAAGGTGCTGGCAAAGAAGCGGCTTTGGCCAGGGTGCAACAGGCATTTGGTGAATCTCGTAGATCATTATTCAGATCATTGATAGAAAGCAATAATAGAACCGTTGCATTTGCATTTGGACGATTCCAACCTCCAACAATTGGGCATGAGTTATTAATTAACAAAGTTAAGCAAACTGCTGAACGTGCAGGAACTGCCCACGTAATTTATGTTTCTAAAAAACAAGATCACAAGACTAATCCATTAGACATTATTACCAAAATGAAATATCTACAAAAGATGTTTCCTGGAACAAACTTTGTAGCTGCTGATGACACTGTGAGGACACCAATTGAAGCAATTACACATTTAAACCAAAAATATAATGGCTTAATTTGGGTTGCAGGATCTGATCGTCTACCTACATTTACTAAATTAGCAAATGAGTATAATGGTAAAGATTATCAGTATCAAAATATACAGGTTATATCCTCAGGGTCTCGTGATCCAGATTCAGATGATGCGGCAGGGATGAGTGGGACTAAGATGAGGGATGCTGCTGTTGCAGACGACCTACAGACATTTATGCAGGGACTACCGGGAACTATAAGTGAGCAAGATGCTATGAATTTAATGAATCTAATAAAACAAGGTATGCAAAAACCCGCCAAGGCCGTACCTATTCCTAAATTGCCTAAAACAAATGAAGCGACATTTAAGAAAAGTCCTTATGGTCGTACTGCCGCTAGTCAACAACGTGCTAAAGATTTATTAAATCCTCCAAAGCCACCAGAGCCAAACAAGGATGAGAAAGGTGTGGCGGAAGGCTCCCTGTCAGAGAAAATAAATCCAAAAACATTAACTAGAGGATTTGTTCAAGAAAAAGATATGGGCTTGTATACATTACAGGCTGTTGGTGATTGGGCAAGTCGCATGGCTGATGAACCGCCAACTATGGAAATTTACGCAATGTTAAAACCAGAGGCTGGTCAGCGTTACGGAAAACAGATAGGACAATTAAGTCTTAAAATAGCGCAGGGAAGGTTTCTCAAAGATAATCCAGGCGCAGAAGCATTGGTAGCAGGTGCAGTTGATGTTGATCCTGCATATCAACGCAAAGGAGTAGCGTCGGCAATGTACGCATTTGCTAAAGAATTAGGCAACGATGTTATAGCCAGTGTTGACCAATCCGACGATGCTGTGGCTATGTGGAAAGGTATGCGAGCAAAAGGTGTGGCGGAAGAAGGTTATGGCAATCATCCTTCACAGAGAGTGGATCCTCGCACTGGAAAGAAATATGTTCCACCAAAAAGTCCATTGGGGCAAGGTGTGGCGGAAGGCTGGAAAGATATTGCAATAGGTGGAGCAATGGCATTAGGTGCGTTAGGCGCAGGTCATGCACAGGCTGCTGACCTAAGTAGTTTTAATACACAATATCTACAACAGGTAGTATCAGGTGAACATCCGAGGCCTATGGTTAGTATAGATGATGCTAAACAAGAATTGCAGGCAAGAGTAAACGGTAAACAACAAGCTGTATTTCCAGCAGTGCAAGCAGACACCTCAAAAGGATATAGCAAAGAATATTTACAAAAAGCAGCAGATCCCAATAGGTTTGGTCGCTATCTAATCAGCGTAGAAAAAGCGCAAGAATTACTAAACAAGATGCAAGAAGGTCCAACGAGAGGAAAGGGTGTTCCAATCAGTGAAGATGTTCAAAACATCATGGATTCACTAATCAACAAGATTATATTCAATGAAGCAGTATCGAATAACCGTAAATGATGTTCTGCAAGATAGCGGAGATGATGCATATCTAGCACCCGAAGATCCCATTCATGCTCTAAAAGCAGTTAGCATTATGGGCGGATTGGGTGGTCAAGAACGATTGCATGCCTATAATGCTACACTAAAACAACCTACATTGGGCAGTAATAAGGGTCAAATACAACGTGAACAAAACATACGTCCCGGCACTGATGCGTGGTTTAAACTTTGGTTTGGAAAAAATAATAAATAATGTATCATGGATAAATTAATTCAACTCACCCGCATCGGATTTGGTACAACATTTAGCTTTTATGTGAAGGTTCATTCCTTTCATTGGAACGTGGAAGGATCAGACTTTTACGAGTATCATAAACTACTTGAAGAAATCTACACAGAAGTATATGGTGCTGTAGACCCCTACGCAGAAAATGTGCGTAAACTAGGTGGCTACATTCCTACCAGTTATCATAACCTCAATATGTTGACTAAGATTGAAGACGAAAATCGTGTGCTGTTAAAAGATGAAATGGTACAAGAGTTATTACAAGATAGCGAACGTATACAAATTGTTCTTAAGAAAAACTACGATGCTGCCGAAGCAGTAGGAGAACACGGACTTTCAAACTTTCTTGCAGAACGCATGGACAATCATAAAAAACATGCATGGTTCCTACGTGCAAGTACTAAGGGGCAATAATGAGATCCACGGAATTCATTACTGAAAAACGACTTGGAAAAATTACCAAACGTCAGCAAAAACCAAGCAAAGGCATATTAACCTACGGCGACGAAGACAAGATGGATAGTAACTATGTGTCATTTAAATTAGGTCAAGCAATGGCCATGGCAGACGGGTCAGGCAAAAAATTAGACATGGACGGAGTAAGCTGGCACGGCAAAAAGAAAACAGTTCAACCATATTCTGAGTTAGAACAAAAAATGTTTCAGCAGGCCGCAAAGGCAGTTGGCGCAAAGTATACAGATATTAACAAAGGTGACAATCGCAGTGAAGAGCTAGACAGCACCTATACAGTTAGTCCCGTGGCAAATTGGATGAAGAAATGAGATTAAAAGAATTTCTTCCAGAAACTAAGTTACATGGAACGTTTGGTAAAGTAGATCCAAACATTAGTAATCCATTACCGGGTGCATTTGTACAACGTGATCTACGTAATACAGATCCATATATGCAATATAGATACGGTGTAGCATTAGCTAGTAGTCGTGCTCATTCAGATGGTAATATCAACTTTGAACAAGAAAGTATATGGGCTGAGAATTTAGGTATAGTAGCATATACCGCAGAAGATGAAGAAACTATTAAATTAGCAGATAAGATAATGGGAGTAACTGGTACACGCATTGCTAATCGAGATAGCAAAGAAGCACCGGGAGCAAATACCGTTAGTCCGGTATCAAATTGGATGAAAACAAAATGAACAATGAATTTAAAAAAACTATAGGTAAAGACCAAACTGTTTATACATTAGAAAGTGCAAGCGGAGGTGGACCTAGTTCCGGCAGTATTGCCAGTGTTAGTACATCATTAGGCAGTACACGCAAACGTGGAGATAATATTCTTGCACAAGAAGCAGGTAAAGAAAAAGATGCACCAAAGCCTCGTAACTTTGTTGCCAAGAACGCCAAGATGGGCGGGGCTGGCCAGCACAAGGATAAAAAGAAAGCTGAGAAGCAGGGCGATGTGAAACATCGTAAACCATTTGCCGAGCAAGGTGTGGCGGAAGGCTTACATCCAATGGTTATAGATGATGTTAAAAAATTAGCAACTCTAAACCCAGTTGACAGATATAGTGCTTACGCAAATATCCGTGATTATTTCAAGGCTGACCCAGCATTGAGCAAGATGGCGTCGGATTTGATGGGCGGATACTATGAAGCAGATATGCTTAGAGGAAAGTATAAAACAGATGCGGCAAAAGCCAAGTATGCTGAATTAGAACCAATGCATCAAGCATTTATTAAACAAGCAATAGGTCAAGAACAAGGTGTGGCGGAAGGCTCGGAACAAGAAAAACCAATCAAGAAAAGTGACCGGTTTGACCAAACTGATATGCGTATCCCAGAAAAGCAAAAGGCCGCTTACTTGAAGCACTTAGCTGCTAAGAAAAAGAATAAAAATATCAAAGA
>Ga0114959_10000671_pt1 | contig 32117 bp, 22 predicted proteins | sample C_130625_EF_Meta_FD_87317 | JGI IMG/M metagenome (GOLD analysis project Ga0114959, IMG submission 87317) | Freshwater microbial communities from Lake Croche, Canada to study carbon cycling - C_130625_EF_MetaG | ecosystem: Environmental > Aquatic > Freshwater > Lake | place: Lake Croche, Canada... | reverse complement strand
CCACCCCAGCCTTCATGTTAGGGTATTCAGTCTCGTTAGCCATGTCTTCTGGATTCACGGTCGGCTTTTGGATGAATACGACTTCTCTGACACAGACAATCCCTTTCCAATTAACATCGGGTCCAAGCAGCTACGGGTTTGAATTCACTGTTTGGTCAGACGGAGGCTGCGGTCTCGGGTATTCCGGCGTAGGTTCCTATTGTGGCAGCGGATCAGGAGCCATCGTCGCGAATACATGGTATCACGTGGGAATCGTGTGTTCTGGAAGCACGGCTTCGTTGTACTTGAATGGTGTGCAAGTGGGAACGGGCTCTCTGGGTCAATACTCTTACAGCTATATGTCTATTGGTGGAACACATAACAATGCCTATTCGTTCAAGGGATACTATGATGATTTGCGCATCTACAACCGCGTCCTCAATGCCGCCGAATTGGTCCTTCTTGGAGGAAACGTGAGCATACCGGCGGTTCCGTCAACGTCGAACTTGACGAGCCGATTCACCTTCGACAGCACGATCGCCGATGCGCAAGGCGCACTAACACCCACTTTCACAGGAACCGCGCAGTATGTCACCGGTAAAGTTGGTAACGCAATTTACTTCGCAAACGAAGCCAATGTTGTAAACAATAATTCAACCCTTGTACACGGACCAAACTACATCTCAGCTCCCTTCACACAGACGACACCCTTGTCTATTGCATTCTGGATGAATTTCACGAAGCTTCCAGTAAGTACAGGGTGTTATACTGAAGTTGTTTCAATCGGTAGCACATCTTCTACATACGAAGGATTGACATTCATTGGTAATTCTAATGGAATCTACTTGGCCATTAATGCTAGTGCAAATTATACTTCTCCATACGTCTTTAGTACAAGCCAATGGTATCATGTGGTCTTGATATTTAACCCGAATTCTACCATTCAATTATGGGTGAATGGAAGTCTCTTTTCGAGTGTGGCGTGCACTCAGTCATCTATTACTGCTTCTGGCACATGTGTGTTATCGATCGGTGAGGCTGCATATACAGGATCATCACCAAATATCAACAGACCATTTGCCGGCTATATCGATGACTTCCGCATCTATAACACCGTCATTACCCCCGCCCAGATCCTATCGCTCTCGCAAAAACAAAACTTGTTGACACAGCTCACTTTCGACAGCACCACCGCCGATGCCCAGGGCACTCTCTCTGCTCCGACTGTTAATGGAACACTTGTTTACAGCCCCAATTGCAAGGTTGGCACGGCGAGTTTCGACTGCACAGCCAATAGTGGAGGTGGAACTGCTACAAATAACCTCACATACGCTGTATCATTGCCAGCATTGCCAATTACAATCAGCATGTGGATTTATCAAAAAGTTACCGGGTCAACAACAGCTGTTATGATTGGATTCTCTGCAGGGTCTACATATTGTACAGGAATCAATATCAATACATCTTTATGTCCTTATGTGGACATGTATGTAAATGGCACATCATGTGGTGTTGGAAATACTGTTGCTATTACAAATAATGCATGGCATCATATTACACTTACTGTCAGCAATGTAACTCAACTAGCTATCTTGTATATCAATGGACAAGCAGTTGCTTCTTCAAGTGTACCGTCTACTGCAGGGGCGAGTCTTACAGGTCCTTCTGTTAGTAACATCATAAACACATTGCGCATTGGAGGAAATCCAGCAAATGGATTCAATGCTTTCTCCGCCCTGATTGACGACTTCCGCATCTACAACTCCGCCCTAACTCCCTCTCAAGTCGCCGGCCTCTACTACTCGTCGCCCAACACCGGCTACGTGCTTTACCAACAACCCATCGAGGGCCAGAACCTCGCGGACCTTGCCTGGGGTACATCTGCGGCAGTTCCGGCTACTGTCAGCGCCTGGATCAAGAACAATTCGACTTCGAGTAATGCACAGCAGCTGTCCCTCGCTGTCAACAATGGAAACCAGGGCTTGACGACATGGATTCCGTTTGAGAACGGCAGCGCGGTAGATGTGACGGGCGGTGTGACGGGGCCCGCTGTAGTGGGAACTCTGAGCTCTATGATTTCCACATCTACGTATAAAGTCGGTGCATCATCTCTGAATCTTACAGGAAACACTGCTGGGGGAGCAAGTTTTAATAGTGTCACATATACAGCACCATCTGCATTCACTCTTCCACTTACAGTGTCATTCTGGTATTACACATCTTCAAGCGGTCAAACACAAGTGATGTTTCATATATCAAGTACTTTGACAGCATCTTCTATTCAAATCGCTATTGATGGTGGCTCAAGTCGTGTCTACTCAGACTGCTTCTTTAGCAATGGAACCAACTATCAAATCAATGGAATAACTTCTTCTGCAGCGGCTCAAGCTACCAATGCCTGGCAACATGTGTGCTGCACCTACACAAACAATGGCTACAATGTTATGTATCTCAACGGCATACCAGTGGTTCAATCAATTGCAACTCCATCTACGAATGCATTGAACAATTCACCTACTCTTATTAAACTTGGCAACACAGGTGGAAGTCTCTACACGTTCTCTGGCTACCTTGACGACCTCCGCATCTACAACCGCGTCCTCTCCGCCGCCCAGATCCAACAGCTGTACCTCAACAACGCCTCTACCACCACCCTCACACCCTACCTCACGCCGCGCTCGGTCCTGTACCAGACTCCCTCTCTCCCTGCCAACAGTTGGACCAAAATCAGTGTCACCCTTCCCGGAGACATCACCGGCTCCTGGGCTTCCGACAACACAACCGGTCTGAATCTGGCATTATGTCTGGGTGCCGGGTCTAATTACTCGAGTGCCAATATCGCAACCGCCTCCAACAATAGCTCCAATGTCTGGAACAACGCCTTGGTTTATGCCAGCAGCAACCAGGTCTACGGTGCTTCCAACTCGTTCCTCACCAATCTCGGCAATTCCATCCTCCTGACCGGAGTGCAGTTAGAAAAAGGATCCCTCGCAACACCCTACGAGTTCCGCCCGTATTCCGTCGAAAACACCTTGGCCACGACCAGCATGTCCAACAGCGTGGTCATCTCCAAACTCGCAACGACGACAGCCCCGGGTGCGGTGCAAGTCGGAAGCGGATTGACTATCAGCGGAGGTGTATTATCAACATTGTCTTCTGCTTTCAACTGTTATGTTACAGGTTCTGCTATGAATAATAACGGATTGAATCTTTCTATGGGAAGTGTGAATAATGGAGGATTTGCAATTAGCACCTATAATTCTATAGCTAACTCGGCTATAACAATACCTGCTACGGGAACCTATATTATTTCAGTTACCGTCAATTCACCTGGAGCAGCGGGTCAACAAACGGAATCTGTTTCTATTAAAAATGCGACAACGGGAACTGTATGGGCCACTGCTTCAGAATGGATCCAATCGGGAGATGGAATGACCGGAGTATCGTGTTCTACCATTGTCGTAGCCACTTCTAGTGATCAAATCATTTTCCCTCAAACCAACATGAATAATGAAAACAATCAACAAATTACGGTTTACAGACTCTTTTAGGTTATATCGCACGGAGTTTCCCTTGCGGGGTTCCATTGCACCGTAGGTGCGACCCTAGCAGCTTCGCTGCAAGGTTGCCCGAAGGGCGACCCGTACGAGGGTCTTTTTTCCTTCGGCTCGAGGCCATTGGATATTGGAGTTGGTGCGGCATGTGTATTGGATGTCCACGAGCATTTGCCTTGATGAGCCATATGGCGGAGGAAATTAAGTGGATAGGTTAGATGATATACAAGATTCGCACGGGATCTACATCTAAATCACTATGTGATGAATATGAGTGCCACATCCCGTGTATCATCTAAAAAGACATCCTGCTTCGCATAATCCGCTTTGGAATCCCACACGAATCCCGCACCGGTTTGAATCGTGTTTTCAAAACCAGTTTTCTGTTTCCATTTATTTTTACTTGAGTTCTTTAAGTACTTCTTTCTAAGGAAGTCAAACAAAATTTAAAATGTTTTCCAGAAAGTGTTCAGCCATAGGTCAGCCACACACACACTTTTACTGTGTGTGTGGACAGGTCTTTCTCAAAAACTTTTTGAAATCAAACTACAAAATCTTTATACTATGAAAACTTACCTTAGAAAACAATTCAGAAATTTGGAATTAACTTTATAGAGTAACTTTTTAAGAAAGGAGTAGCAACGCGGGGGTCCAACGGGTTAACAAAAATTGTTAACCGGTTAACAAAAATTGTTGCGCCGTTAACAAAAAATGTTAACCGGTTAACAAAAAATGTTAAGCCATTTAAAGATTTTTTGTTAATAGAGTGTATTGGGAATGTCGAGTAATGAATGCACGTTTTGTAAAAAGGTTTTTAGTACTAGTAAAAATCTGCATTACCATCAAAGTAATGCTAAGTACTGTTTAGCATTGAGAGGCGAAACAGGTGCTATCGAATGCAATCATTGTAATAAACAATTTTCATCACATCAGCGATTACAGTATCATATTGATCATCATTGCCCTCTCAAAGAACAAAGAGAAGCTGAACAAAAGCACCAAAATGAAATAGAGTCTATGCAAAATAAACTAAATGAATCAGAACAAAAGCATCAAAATGAATTAGAGTCTATGCAAACTAAACTACATGAATCAGAACAAAAGCATCAAAATGAATTAGAGTCTATGCAAAACAAACTAAACGAATCAGAGCAAAACCATCAATCCGAGTTAGCGGTTCTTACACAAAAAATAGAAGCAAACATGATCACCATCTCGGCTTTACAAAACACAATTCACAACAAAGATATCCAAATTGCACGGCTAGAAGGAAAAACAGAGAATGCTGATAAACTCCAAGATACCATAGTGGACATTGCCAAACAACCCAAGACGAACCATAACAATAACACGAATAATACGACTCATCAGAACATCATGATCAATACCCTCGATTTAGATGATACCGATCACGTCGGTACTGTTCTGAAAAAACACATGACCAAAGAAGTCTTGTACAAAGGCCAGGAAGGGGTAGCGATGCTCGTAGATAAGAATCTGCTAAGGGACAAAGACGGGAATCACATGTATGTTTGCACGGACACGTCACGCCATCGCTATGAATACCCTGACAAAAACGGGAAACTCACCGTAGATCCCAAAGCCAATAAATTGATCACTAGCCTCACCGCCGCCAAACTGTGTCAGACCTTTCACGATGCCGCGAGTCAGTACTACTATAAGGAAAACGGCATGATAAACGATGAAGAGATGCTCCGGTTACAAGAGCCCGTTCACGAGGTCATGAACATACAAAAGGATTCAAGAAAGTTTCGGAGTAAACTGAGTGTGCTGACTGCCAAATGAACATCCTCTAGATCACGTTTTTTATTTTTTCGATTGCTTCATTCACTGTGTTTACTCCTAGACAAAGCGCTTCTATGGTTGCCGGAGATACTTTTGCATTCTTCGGATACATATCTTCGAATTTCGTTCTTTCGTCGTGAGTCATTTTTCCAATATAATGTTCTATCATCGCGATAGCATCTTCACAAACCATGTAATCCATATAAATCTTCATATTAATCCGACCAGGACGAATTAAAGCAGGATCCAATATCTCTGGGTGATTTGTGGTCATTATCAAAATACGCCCAGGTGTGTCTACAACACCGTCTAGCACATTAAGTAAACCAGCCAAATTGAGAGAGTCGTTGCCTTCGCCCTCTCTTTCTCTTTCTTTCTCTCTATCTATACATTTGCTCAGTAATCCTCTACTCTGTGCTTTCTGTTCTTTTTTCCTGGGATTATCTGTGTCGAATTCGCGTTTACGAACTATATTCGATGCGACATCAATATCTTCAATGACATAGATAACCTTGCTGAAATCGATTCTAGTTTGGTTCCAATCATCGACTGAACTATGGTATGCTAATGTATTGCTAAACATGAGTTTCATCAACTGGTTATTCGTCGAAATTCCATTAAGTGGGATAGATATAATGCTACGATGAGTATAATGCGCTAAGGCTTTGATAAAAGTTGTTTTACCAGTCCCCGGTTCACCATACAATAAGAAACCGAGTTTATAAGGATATCCAGCTACAGCAAATTTCCCCGTCTTGCTTTGAAATTGATCGACAAGTCGAATGAGTTCTTTTTTCTGAGGACAGAAGAGGACATCGAATGTTTTATCTGAAGACAAGGCATATCGATCCAATAAAGACTTTTGGTGTCCTGTTTCTGTCATATTGCTAAAGTTGGGAACATACATATATCGTTTTTTATCATAGTTGTTGGACTCTGTAAAAACCACGTAATCATTATACATGGTACTCAACATTGTATCGATGTATTCAGAAGATTCAGTACATTCTAGAGTATAAGTAATGTCTGTATATTTGTTTGAAGAGCCAGAACCAGTTTCGATTTTGTGTACCTTCAAACGTGTATGCATATCAATCTGTATCCACATGTCATGGGGCGTTTTCATTAATAGTCGATCTGTACAAGAATCAATTGTAACAGTCGCCAAATTCGACTGACACACCCATTGGTTTGCCTTTTTACTCATATGATGGTCTATAGCGCGTTGAAGTCGTTCAGTCATGCTATCATGGCCAGATAGTACGCCGTGATCTCCAAATGAGTAGGAATACGAGATGATTCTCTGAATCTTCTTTTTAACTGGATAAATTGTATTCAATACCATTTGAATACCATCCTTGAAAAAAGACTTCACAGTGCCCATGATTTCACTGTCCATAAGCATCGGTATCAGAAAGCAAATAAGAATATCAGCGATGAAATTTCCCGTAGTCAGCTTATTCATCAATCCCATTTGCGTAATGTGTTTTGCATCCATTCCAAAATTGTTTGAGCCTACAACCCGTTTCTAGTAGAATCATGTATGTGACTCTGCCTTAAGTAGTTACTATATGCGTTCAAGTACAACTCCCCTTTCCCCGGAAAATAGAGGATGCTGTCTAGCACTCGTTTCCATATACGATGAATGGCTAACCGTTGACGAAATCGATGAGAACGCCATGCCCGACTGATTCTCCCTATTGCGAGAGCCATTTTCCCAGGATGAAAATTGAAAAGATTTTGCGACAATCTCTCAAAATCCCACAACATATAAGGATGGCTTGTAACGATCTCATATGTGATGTTTGGATTCAGACTTATGTCTCTCGAATATTCCATCGCAAGAAACGGGTTTCTCTTTACGATCTCGGGCCATAGCTGATTGTATATGATATCGAATTTCATATTCGGATGCTGCAAAACGACGGCAACTTGTTTATATGGATAATGGAGGTCTCGCAACGTGTTTATTAGAACATCCGGCGGAGTATTGATCATATCAAACACACTATCAGCAAACGAGTCATAATCGCATCTCAACTGCCTGTTTTTCCCGGTTCCGTATTTAGCACAATCATATTGATTTATACGGCGACTACGACAAAATTGCATGAGATGATTGTACACTTCTGGCATATATCTAATTTGCTCAGGTGAAATGACGAGTCCCTTGTTTTCCGAGATGGCATTCCAATCCCACCCTGAACACGGGTTTTCTAAGATATCTGAATACTTCAAGGACGGGTTTTGAGAGAATTCACGAATCTGAAACCAAGACGCATAATCCGACAAATAGAAAAACGCGCGCGGACAGTTGGGGTTCTTGGATAACTCTCTTTTACACCATAATTCGCGCGGATATTTCTGAATCAATTTCTGTAAACAATTCATGATTCATAACAATATATCTTGTTCTTATCTCTTTATATGATTTCGTCTTATTCCAAATATCATCTAATGCACGCAATGCCCTCTCTAGGTCCGAAGGACCAAGGTGTCAAAATCGCTCACTACGTAATAGCATAGCGCTACCCGTACGACGGTCATTTTTCCTTCGCTCGATAGCATATATTTATAATTGGGATGGTATAATTGTGCGGCATTCGTATGTGATCTCCCACGAGAATTTGCCTTGAAGAGGCGATAGCCAGGCGAAATACGTGGGAACTGAGATACATAATTTAGCACGGATTCTACATGACTTAGTGCCACAATCTGTGTAACATCCAAAAGGACATCCGGCTCCGCAACATCCGCTTTGACATCCCACACGAATGCCGCACCGGTGTTTTGCTTTAAATTATATGTTTTTTCTAAAGCGACCTAACCGGCTTTAGAAAAATGTTGTATTGTTTTTCCAAAAAAATGGGCATTATTCTATTTCCGAAAAGCTGTAACACACCAAAATGGATAACAACGACGAACGCATTGCTCAACTGCAAGAACGGGCAACCGAAGCCGCTTACATCAACGACGTTGATACTCTCCGTGAATTATTGCCTCTAGATTCTATCGATTGGTCATCTATTTTCGCAATCGCATGTGAATATAACAATGTCGAAGTTGTGGCATTGCTACTCAACGATAAGCGTGTACGTCACGATCTTGTCGAGCTTGATGGACTCATGATTGCATGTGCTCATGAAAACCTCGACGTAACTCAATTCCTATTGAACCAGCCGTGCGTTAACGTAGAAGGCCAACTCCTGACAGGAGAAGACTATTGTGAGGATTCCGTTTCCCCACTTATAATCGAACTATTGTTGAATAATTTACACAATCCGCGTATCAATCAAAAGATGTTGTTCGAGGTTATCCATAATTCGGATTTCTATCACTATGGCGAATACCAATACGTTCTCGCTAACAAAATAGAACAGTTAGACGAAGAAAAAAAGATGACAACTGATATCAATCGGTTGAAACAGATCAACAAAGAACGCCGCCTGTTAAAGGCACCCTCTTTGGCTCGAGACGAAGCGCAAATTTGCTCTGCGATTCTCTTCAAAGAAGGGAACTTGTTCGGTCGTCTTCCGACTGATATGATGCATGTTGTCAATGCGTTCTTGTAATTTGCCTATTTTGTGTGGATCCACCTACACACCCTCTTTTTATTTTGAACATATCTATGGTGACTAGTATGAGTGCCATATTCGAAGTGTCCGTCTCTGTAAAACGGGTTTTTGCAAAAATGGGTATGGTTTTGCAAAAAATGGGTATGTTCGTATGTATGAAAAGGTGTAAAGAAATGGAACGAAACCAAAACCCAATGAAAGCTAGCCTTTTAGCTTTATACTTTGATGAACTATACTTTATTCTTCGTCATTTACATGAAGATGTTGATTGGTCAGCAGTCTTTAGTACTGCATGTATTCATGACAATGACAACATTGTTAAATTATTAATAGACGACAAGCGTGTACGTCCTTACCTTATCGAAATTGGTGGATTCCGCTTAGCATGTATGAGTGGAAGCATCAAAGTAGTTAAATATCTATTGAGAAGCAAAGGGGTTCGGTTAGAAAAACTAGACTTTACCAATGAAGAGATGAAAGACATCCCTCCTTCTATAGTTGAAGTATTGTTATACAATGTTATGCATCCGGATCTCAATGTTGAGTCATTATTGGCTGTTATCAACGATCCGGCTTCAACATATTATGATGAATACCAAACAGTATTGGCTACCCAAATACAGCAGTTAGACCAATCGAAAGAAACGGTAACTTGTTGCCTTCTATTAAAGGTAATTAATTGGGAACGTCGCATGCTGAATGCCCCCTCTTTGGCTAGAGACGATGCTCAAATTTGTGTGGAGCTTCTCTTCAAAGACGGAAATTCGTTAGGTTGTCTTCCGACTGATCTGATGCCTTCTATTCAATCTTTTCTGTAATTTACTGATGTGCTTTTTACCCAATAATGAATATAGCCTATTTTGGGCGGATCCATCTACATACCCTCTTTTTATTTTTGACAGATGTATACATATATCCGTCATTCCCTTTCATGGTTTTCGAATGATCGCAATAATCGTTCACCGAATACGGCGGAGAGCCACGGTTCGTGTACTTGGATCTGTACCCTGAAAAAACGGACATAAGGTTTAGCCTATGCCTAAACCCAGCTACACGGAGTGAAGTGACCATGTCTGACTTACGCGAAGCTCTCTCTAAGGCGATTACTGAAGGCGATAATGATGCCGTTCAAACTTTACTGACGAACGGTGCGAATGTTCACGCTAAAGACACTGATGGCAATACCGCTTTGCATATCGCTGCACATCAGGGTCATGTCGCCATCGTTGAAACTTTATTGAAGAATGGTGCGGATATTCATAATAGAACGAAAGAAGGCTATACTGCTTTGATTTACGCTGCAGAAAATGGCCATGTTGTCGTCGTTGAAATTTTACTGAAGAACGGTGCAGCAAATGCGATTCATAGTAGAACGAAAGAAGGCTATACTGCTTTGCAGCTCGCTGAAAGAAAAGGTCATCATACTATCGTGGAATTAATCAAAAATGTTGAAACTTTACTGAAGAAACGTGTTAATAATGTTCATGATACTGCTTTGACTATCGCAGCAGAAAAAGGTGATATCGCTGTCGTTGAAACTTTGCTGAATAAAGGTGCTAGAGCGGATAATATTAATGCTTTGCGTAAAGCTACAAAAAATGGTCATGCTGCCGTCGTTGAAGTTTTACTGAAGAACGGTGCCACTGTTCGTGACCTGTTTGAAACGACAAATTCTTACACTGTGCTTCATTGCGCTGCAGAACATGGTCATGCCACCGTGGTTGAACTATTACTGAAGAACGGTGCAAATATTCATGCTAAATATGCTGGGCACACTGCTTTACAGCTTGCTGCACAACATGCCTATGCCGTAGAAGGTTCGCCATGTGTAGTTGAAACATTATTGAAGAACGGTGTGAATATTCATGATAAGAATACCGCTTTGCATATCGCAGTAAGACAGGGCTATGTCGCCATCGTTGAAACGTTACTGCAGAACGGTGCAAATGTTAATGATAAAGATAGTAAAGTAGGTATGACTGCTTTGCATATCGCAGCACATGAGAACCAGATCGACATCGTTGAAATTTTATTGAAGAATGGTGCAAATGTTAACTCTAAATCTAATAATGACGATACCGCTTTGCATGCCGCTGCACGATTTGGTCGTGTAACCATCGTTGAAACTTTACTGAAGAACGGTGCTAATATTAATGCTAAAACGAAAAAGGGCTTTACTGCTTTGCAGTTCGCTGAAAAAATGAAGGACTTTACTGCTTTGGATGTCGCTGAAAGAAACGGTTGTCGCGCTGTCGCAAAATTAATTAACCACGTACTACGAATGAAGCGACTACGTAGCTATGTCAAAGTCATAGGGTACTTCATGGTGATTTATAACAACGTCCTTGAAGCGCGTTATGTCCCCGGCGGAAGTGGTTACCTCGAATGCAACGCCGAATTTAATCAATGTATTACCTCTACACAAGCCAATGACACTCAAGATAGTGTTTGAGATTGAGACGCTCCCAAACACCCCCTGAATAACGCGGCCCAGGCCGCCTAGCGAACACAGAAAAGATCTGTTCTTTTTGGTTCGAGCCCTTCTTGATCGCCACTACTCTGAAAAAACGGACATAAGGTTTAGCCTATGCCTAAACATAAAAGGAGAGTGACCATGTCTTTACGCAAAGCTCTTCGTACAGCGATTACTCAAGGCGACAATGATACCGTAGAAACTTTACTGAAGCACGATCATCATACTATCGTACAATTAATCAAAGGAATTAATTTAAATAAAGAGATTATGAACAATAAAATCGATAATCATGCCGTGATTGAAACTTTATTTAAAAATGGCGCGGATATCCACTATAAAGATCAGTGGGGCAACACCCGTTTGCATATCGCTGTAATTCGAGGTCATCTAGGCATCTTTGAAACGTTACTGAAGTACGGTGCGAATGTTCATGCTAAAGGGAATGAAGGCAAAACCGCGTTGCATGACGCTTCATATATTGGCAATGTTGCCATCGTTGAAACTTTACTCAAGAACGGGGCGAATATACACGCTGAAGATAGAACTGGCGCTACTGCTTTGCATGACGCTGCACGAAATGATCACGCTAAACAAAATGATAATATCGCTGTGATTGAAACTTTACTGAAGAACGGTGCAAATATTAACGCTAAAGATAATTATGGCGATACCGCTTTGCAAAACGCTTCACGAAAAGGCAATGCCTCCGCCGTTGAAACTTTACTGAAGAACGGTGCTAATATTCGCGATACTGCTTTGCATCTCGCAGCACAGCAGGGAAATGTTGCCATGGTTCAAACTTTACTGAAGAACGGTGTAAATGTTCATGGTAAAGATAAAGATGGCAATACTGCTTTGCATTACGCTGCACGAAATGGCCACATCGCCGTCGCTGAAACTTTACTAGAGAACGGTGCGAATATTCATGACAGAACGAATCTCGGCAATACTGCTTTGCATCTTGCTGCACAATATGGTCATATCGCTATCGTTGAAACTTTACTCGAGTACAGTGCGAATATTCATGCCAAATCTAATTGCGGTTCCACTGCTTTGCATATCGCTGCACGAAATGGCCACGTCGCCGTCGCTGAATCTTTACTAGAGAACGGTGCGAATATTCATGATAAAATAAATCTGGGTCATACTGCTTTACACATCGCTGCAGAAAACAGTCATATCGCCATCGTTGAAACTTTACTGGATAACGGTGCGAATATTCATGACAGAACGTATGAGGGAGGTACTGCTTTGCACATCGCTGCACAACAGGGTCATTTCGCCTTCGTTGAAACTTTACTGAAGAACGGTGCGAATATTCACGATAAAGCTACTAATGATAATACTGCGTTGCATTACGCTTCAAAAAATGGTAATATCTCCGTTGTTGAAACTTTACTGAAGAACGGTGCGAATATTCACGCTAAATCTAATGGCGGTTCCACTGCTTTGCATATCGCTGCACTACATGACCGTGTCGCCATCGTTGAAACTTTACTAGAGAAGGGTGCTAATATTCACGATAAAACGAATACGGGCTTTACTGCTTTGCATCTCGCAGTACATCAGAATTATATCACCGTTGTTGAAAGTTTGCTGAAGCACGGCGCGAATATTCATGATAAAACGAATGAGGGCTCTACTGCTTTGAGTCTTGCTGAAACAAGAGATCATCATACTATCGTGAAATTAATCCACCGAGCATTACGAATGAAGCGACTACGTAGCAAAGTCAAACTCATAGGGTACTTCATGGTGATTTATAAAAATGTCCTTGAAACGCGTTATGCCCCCGGTGGAAATGGTTATCTCGCATGTAAAGCCGAATTTACTCAATATATCGCGAGTGCCTCTACACATCAAGGGTGTGCCAAAGAAATGTAAATCTATGTATTCAATTAAAATATGAACTATTACTAATATGTCAAAAATAATAATACATATTAGTGGTGCGTCTGGTTCTGGTAAAACCTTTTTAGGTAATCAATTAAAAGAACAATTTGGTAAAAAAATAGTTGTTCAGGATTTAGATGATTTACGTGATGAATTTATACGAATATTTTATGGAGATACAAAATGGACTTCTATAAATGAAAAAGAATATCAAAAGTTTATTGATACGTTTATTGATAAACAAAAGAAACCGCTTGTTTTTGTTGGATTAAATGACAATAGGGTATATGGTAAAAATAAAAGATTGTATTATGATTTACATTCACATTATAAGTATTATATTGATATTGATGATATGCTAATAGTTAAACAAAAATGTTTAAGATTATTAGATAACATACAACATGATGAAATGGCGATGAGAGATTTAATTGAAAATAATCAACTCTTTGTTAAAATGTTTTCACAAGCAGTTAAAAGAGAATGTAGTGCAAAGGAAACTATAAAAATGAATAATAAATGGAAAAAAGATTATGAAAAACAAGGTTATACATTCATGTCAAGAGCACATATTTTCAGAAATGTATCAAAAATTTTAGATATGTAAAAACGGACATATTCCTAAACTCAGTTACACGGAGTGAAGTGACCATGTCTGATTTACGCAAAGGTTTACATAAGGCGATTTATGAAGGCGACAATGCTGCTGTTCAAACGTTACTGAAGACTGGTGCGAATCCTCATGATAAAACGAATCAAGGAGCTACTGCTCTGCATCTTGCTGCACAACAGGGTCATATCGACATCGTTGATTCTTTGCTGAAGAATGGTGCAAATATTCATGACAGAACAACGAATGAGGGAGGTACTGCTTTGCACATCGCTGCACAATATGGTCATGTCTATGTCGTTGAAACTTTACTGAAGAACGGTGCCAACATTGATGCAAAAACCAATCAGGGAGCTACTGCTTTAGATCTTGCTACAAAACAGGGTCATAACGCCGTCGTTGAAACGTTACTGAAGAACGGTGCTAATTATACTATTCACAACAATGCTTTGCATAACGCTGCGCAACATGGTCGTGTCGCCGTTGTTGAAACTTTGTTGAAGAAAGGTGCGAATATTCATGCTAAAACGAATGATGAGGGCAAAACTGCTTTGCATATAGCCGCAGAAAAGGGCCATGTCCCTGTCGTCCAAACGTTACTGAAGAACGGTGCGAATATTCACGATAAAACTACCAATAAGCAAGCTACTGCTTTGCATCTCGCCGCGCAACTTGGTCGTGTCGCCGTCGTTGAAACTTTACTCGAGAACGGTGCGAATATTCATGATATCATGAATCATACCAAAACTGCTTTGGATCTTGCTGCACTAAACAACCATGTCGCTGTCGTCGAAACGTTACTTGAGAACGGTGCGAATCGTGGTACAATGACTAACGCTTTGCATCTTGCTACACGAAAGGGAAATGTTGCCGTTGTTGAAACGTTACTGAAAAACGGTGCAAATGTTCGTGGTGAAACATTGTTCGGAGGCACTGCTTTGGATATCGCTGAAAGATACGGTCATCATACTATCGTGAAATTAATCAACGACCGGCTTCTGCAAATAAGTGATTTACATGAGGAGATTATGAAGACTAACACCGATAATCATGCCTTCATTGAAGCTGTATTGAAACACGGTGCGGATGTCCACTTTAAAGACCAGTGGGGCCACACCCCTTTGCATATCGCCGCAATGCGAGGTCATCTAGGCATCTTTGAATCGTTACTCGAGTACGGTGCGGATATTCATGCTAAAACGAATGGCGGTTCCAGTGCTTTGCATTGCGCTGCACATAATGGCAATGTCGCCGTCGTCAAAACGTTACTGAAGAACGGTGCGAATATTCACTCTAAATGTAATGATGGTGATACTGCTTTGCATGCCGCTGCACATAATGGTCATGTCGCCGTCGTCGAAACTTTACTCGAGAACGGTGCGAATATTCACTCTAAAAATAATGAGGGCCACACGGCTTTGCATATCGCAACACAAGAGGGTCATCACGCTGTCGTGCAATTAATCAACCGGGCATTACGAATGAAGCGACTACGTAGCTATGCCAAAGTCGTAGGGCGCTTCATGGTGATGTATAAAAACGTCCTTGAAACGCGTTATGTCCCCGGCGGAAGTGGTTACCTCGAATGTAAAGCCGAATTCAATCAATATAGTGGCTCAACACAACAAGGCTCTGCCGAAGACGTGTAAATACGTAGAACTCCGATTTTGGAACAGTTACTTTTTTGTTGAGTCCAAAAAAATGGACTTTTAACATACAAGATATATATGTGTTTGCAAGAAATAAATGAAGCCTAGCAAAGTTTACAACCGAGAATCTTTGGAAGAAAGTTGGAATAACGGTTCAACTAGCTGGGTCGTTTACGGACCAGACGGAATAAGATATTTCAGGAAAAGACTCAAGGATCAAACAAAGTCTGTCTATATGACGGATACAGTTGAAGAACTGTTTGTCATGTTGACACCCTTCCTCTTCGCTCGCTTCGTTACTGGTACAAGAAACAAGCCTAACAAAGCATTTAGCATCTTAAGTTTCTAGGTTGCAAACATTTTTTTATTCAAAGAAATACTGCTTCCATGTACTGAGGGTCAACGAACACATAGTCGTGGTAAAAAAAACGGATAATCCTCTGAACAAACATATCTCATTGAGCGCTGATTCCGATATGTCTCAGACGACAGCTGAACAAACACCCAATCAACCCAATCCACCACTTTATGTGACTATTGAGGTTACTACCAAAGATGAGGTTACTACCAAAGACGGAACATTGGTCAAAGGCGGAGAATTGGCACTTCGATACAAAATTACGAACTATTCTAGATCGATAAATTTTGAAGAAATGGAAATAAGTTTAGAATCATGTCAAAATAATACCAGTATGAGTAAGGAACAAGTTAATGAATTATTCGATAATGAATTATCAGACATGTTACCAAAAATGATTGAAGACACTATTACAGCACACTTCGACAGAATTGATACGAATTCTAATTAGCAATTCCAATCAACGCTCTTTTTTTATTCAAACCAGTATGAATATGAATATGAATGTGAGTGTGAGTGCCACATCCCGTGTATCATCCAAAAGGACATCTTGCTTTGGCATCTCACACGAATACCGCACCGGTTTTATACAGTGTTTTTGAAACCAGTTTTGGTTTTATTTTGAATGGTTTTGTTTAAGTAGTCTAAAGAGTCTTAGAAGAAAAATTAAAAAGTTTTTACAGAAAGTCTACAGCCATAGGGATCATCTAGACACACACACACTTTTACTGTGTGTGTGGACAGGTCTTTCTCAAAAACTTTTTGAAATCAAACTACAAAATCTTTATACTATGAAAACTTACCTTAGAAAACAATTGAGAAATTTGGAATTATTTTTTTAGGTGAAATTTCAGGGAAGTCGCGAAGGGCAAGGTGCGAATCCTTTGGACTCGCGGTGAGTCATTTTCGACTCGCGCGAGTTTTTCCTGACTAGGCGTTAGTCATTTTCGACTCGCGCGAGTTTTTTCTGACTAGGCGTTAGTCATTTTCGACTAAGCTATTTAAAAGTATTTTGTTAATAGAATGTATTAGAAATGGCGAATCATGAGTGCAGCTTCTGTAAAAAGGTGTTTAATAATTCTAGAAATCTGGTTTATCATCAAGCTAATGCTAGATACTGTTTAGAATTGCAGAATCAGGTGGACACTTATGTAGCTATAGAATGTCAGCATTGTCATAAGCACTTTTCGACACATCAAAACTTACAGTATCATATAACTCATCGTTGTCGAGTAAAAGAACAAGCAGACATTGAACATAAACACCAACAAGAATTGCTCGTTCTTCAGACCCAACTAAAAGAGGATGAACATAAACACCAACAAGACTTACTCGTTCTTCAAACACGACTCAACGAAACTGAACAGAAACTCCAACACGACACCGCCGTTCTTCAAACACGACTCAGTGAAACCGAACATAAATACCAAGCAGAATTGAAAGAAAAAATAAGTATCATTGAAGCCTTACAAAGCGTCGTTCACAGCAAAGACATCCAGATTGCCAGACTCGAAGGCATCAGCGAAAACGTGGAACAAAATCGTGATAAACTACAAGACACGATCGCCGATATTGCTAAACAACCCAAGACGAATCACACTAATCACACAAATCACAATAACACAACCAATCAGAATATCATTCTAAATGCACTCGATCTAGAAGACACTGAGCACATGAACACTGTTCTCAAGAAACACATGACCAAAGAAGTGCTTTATAAAGGCCAAGAAGGGGTGGCGATGCTCGTCGACAAAAATCTTTTGAGAGACGAAGACGGTAACCATAAATACAAATGCACAGATGTGTCGAGACAGCGATTTGAATACATGAATAAAGAAGGGGACGTGGTTACAGACCACAAAGCCAATAAACTGATTAATTGTTTGACCACAGCGAAACTCTGTAAGACCTTTCACGATGCTGCGAGCGAATATTACTATAAAGAAAACGGGGCTATAAACGATGAAGAAATGCTCCGCTTACAGGAACCCGTTCACGAAGTCATGAACATACAGAAGGATTCTACCAAATTCCGAAGTAAGCTGAGTGTTTTGACGGCAAAATAGCGCGGACACAAACACAAACATCCATAAAAAACGGATTTTCTTCCATTTATGTTTAGATATCACGTCTTGTATATCAACAATATGAAGCGATCTTGGTCTCAAACCCAAACTCAAACCCAAACCGAAACCGAAACCCAAAATGAGGACTCGCCGCCTCCCAAAGCTCTTGCTAATTCGAAAGAACCTACCGCTCCCAATTTGGCACTCTGGAAAGACATGTTTGCGGAAATGGGCCTAGACAGCACGCAGACTCCCTACTCCGAAGCGTTCTTCCAGATTTTCAAAATCATGGTCCAAACCAAACTTGTCCTAGGTGGCGGCAGCGTCGTTTCCAATGAAGCGATCCTCGACTATTTTGAGGCGCACCCGGAATCGTCTGTAGAAGATGCCACAGCGGCATTGGTTCGTGACATGATCGCCAAATGTCCCCAGGACAAACAGCTCCATGCCCGCGTCATCCGTAATGTGGCTATGAACCCAGGCGGAATATGGGCTCGCCATTTAGGGCAAAACCTATTCGGTTTTCACCTGATGCACCCGGTCCAACCGATTGACTTCAGTCAATCAACAAAGGCTGTTCTCAACCAAGGCCCAACTCAGCCTCAATGAATAAGTGCGTCTTTTCTTTTTTTGTTGAGCAGCAGATAACGCAATAAAAAGAACCAATGAATTAAATCAGCATATTGCTTTATATTATCATCGGTTCCAAATTGCTGTTTTCATACTTCCAAAATATGTCCATATTTAACAGCGGGAGATTGAATGTAGCACGACATATATGGTGGATACCACCAAATATAATTCATTACTTTTTTATTGCAACAGATTCGATCTGCGGTACATCGCACTTAAGCTGCCCAGTTAAGAGACCGTACTCTCAATAAATCCGTAAGAACCTTTAATTCATGCCTAGCGGTCATGGAATCTTAGTGAACATACCAATCTGCTAGATCTTTTGTTAGAAATAATTCCATTTTTTTGCGAATAATGCTTCTAAACGAAAAAAAAGATTCTCAAGGGCCCTCAGTACATCCCCGCGGCTTTGTACATCGCGACGACGTAGTCATATCCTGACGCGCCCTCGACCTCGTCTCCGAATCCAAAGAAGATCTCTGTGACATCGTTGTCCATATCTCGAATGGTTTCGAGGGCATGGGCATATCGCATATTCAACATCGCACTTTGACTTGAAATCAAAGACAGTATCACCAAGGCCACGGGCCGGGGCTCGTCACTTGATATACGCAGTAATTCGTAACCGGGTAGCACCATATAGACCCACTGCGTGTACTCGGTGATGAGTATATCACCTGGTACAATCCGCGATTCGTCGGTGGTATACGTACGGTCATTGCGCTGTTTTTCGAACAGAGCGCGTAGATACGTTTCGTCTTGAGCGGGGTCAAAGGTCTCACGCCGTACGTGAAGCAGCTCGTAAATGTAAAACGAGATGTCGATAATCCGCGGTTCTATGGGTGGGGTCGTCAGAGGTGAGTCCATGAAGGCGCGGAAGGATGGATAGAAGAGGTTTCTCCATTTTTATTGGGTCTGCACAGGTATTTTTGAACTTAAACTTTATTTTGTATAACATTTTTAGATATACAATCTTTTTTAACCTGCATATGAAGAATAAAATTAGATTTTTTATTAGTAGTATAATTACACTTTTCACACACGTATTTTGTTTTTCCTTTTATTAAGCTTGTTTCTTTATCAATAACTATAATTTTGTTATCGTACAAACAATTATTCAAACGTTCTATATGAAGAATAAAATTAGATTTTTTATTAGTAGTATAATTACACTTTTCACATACATATTCTGTTTTTCTTTTTATCAAGTTTTTTTCTTGATCAATAATTAGAATTTTTTTATCATTCGCACAGTCTGTCTTACGTTGCATATGAAGATTATAGTTTGATTTTTTATTAGTAGTGTATATACATTTATTACAAGAGTATTTCATAGTTTGTTTAACAATCGGTTGCTTTGATTGTGTCGTATTTTTTTCTATTGTTAAACTTTGTATTTCATTCGGTTTTATTGTGTCTTTATCTGCAATTATTTTTTTTTGATTTACATCGGTAGTTTGAATAGGACTGATAAAAACAGGTGGTTGCTTTTTCTTTAAAATTAATTTAGGACTGATTTCGTCTGTTATTGGAATGTCATTAAAAGCTTGTATAATAACCTCCAGCTTACAGCAATATAATTCTCCTCCTACACGATACTGTTTCAGAGATGTATGAACTAGTTTTTCAGACAATACAGGATTTCCGACTTGTTTTAACAACTTAATTTCAACACATCGACCATATGCAGTTCCATATCTAGAACACAAATATTTTTCTATAGCAGTTTTATTTTTACAGTTGCTGTATCCAACTTTAAAATGATCTTCTTTAAGTACTTGCGAAGTAACACAATAAAGATGACCCATCTTTCCAAACAATTACATATCATAATCATCCTTTAAGTAGTTTTGTACTTTTTCAAGATGCATTATATGTATATTGTAAGTCTTGTTTTTGTATACGATAAATGGTAATGAAAAATAGAAGAATATTATTCAATGTCGCGATTAAATTTGTTAACGGCGTAAGACTTTTTGTTAACGGATTTAACATCTATAAAGATTCTACCAAATTCCGCAGTAAGCTGAGCGTTCTGACGGCCAAATAGCAGCGGGGCGCATACAGAGACTACCCCCGCTTTTATTTCCTATAGTCTAAATAAATATGAGCAGCATCAGTGTCCTCGGAGTCGGTGCCGGGTCCAATGCCTTGTACATCAGCACGTCCAACGCCTATGTCGGTGTCGGCAAATCCAACCCGGCCTATCAACTCGATGTCGCCGGTTCGATCAATTGTACAGGCTCGGTCCTCGTCAACGGCTCGGCTCTCGCGACCGGAGGTTCTGCCGCCGTTTGCCAGGCTCTGTGGTACGCCAACTCGAATACTCCCGCATCCAATTACGTGGGCATCAGCACTTACGCCGGCACCATCACCCAGAACAACTCGACCAACGGTACCAATCCTTTCAGCACCACGACCGGCCTCTTCACGTGCCAATACACGGGCACCTACGAATGCAACTTCACTTCCACGACGGTGGTAGCCCCGGCGAGCGTCACGGTCTATAAGAACGGCGCTGCGGTGTCTCCCGGCTATACTTGCTACGGTAATGTCAATAACTCGATCTCTCTGGCTCTCTCGGTCTATTGTAGCGCCACGGACACCCTCGGCTTCTATGTGACTCAAGGAACAGTAGCGGGTGCCTCGGGAGGATCGGGAACTCAAGGGTGCTCGATTTCGCTCATGACTTCGGGAACGGCGGCAACGGGCATGGGAGTGCCGAATCAAGTGGTGTTTACGTCGGTGGGCTCTAGTAATTGGGCGATTCCTACGGGAGTTACACAAGTCCAGGTAGAGATGGTGGGTGGTGGAGGCGGTGGAGGCGGAGGTTGTTCTACTGCATCTACTTTCTATGCGGGTGCCGGTGGTGGTGCTGGTGGATATGCACGGTTTATGGTTAATGCATCAACTTCTGGAACTCTCACTGTTACAGTCGGAGCTGCAGGTACTGCCGGAGCTACAGGCGCGGCTGGATCGTGCACGAATGGTGGCACCGGTGGAAATTCCATCATTACTGGCACGGGCTTGTCTGTAACAGCCAACGGTGGAAACGGTGGCGGCTCTGGATTCAGCACCGCAACTAATCAATTAGCTCTTCCTGGGTTGGGAGGGACGGCGACAGCGACGACATCGACAGCGATTCAAGGTACATTCATGGCAATCGCTGGAGGCCCTGGACAATCTGCAAATCTTGGAGGAGGTGGTGCCCAGCAAGCAGGGACCAACGGCGGCACATCATATTTTGGAAGCAGTGGTCCAGGTGTGATTGAAGATTCTGGTGCTAACAGCAGCGCGATCGTCGCAAGTGCTCCATCCAATGGGTACGGTGGCGGAGGTGGAGGAGGTCGTTATAATGCTGCAGGCGGAGCAGGTGCCCCTGGTGTTGTTATCATCACCTATTTCACACAATCGGGTGTTCCCTCGACCTATACGGCGACCGCCCCTCTCTCCGTTAGCGGGACGACTCTGTCTGTCGCAAACGCAACCTCTAGCGCCCCAGGTGTAGTCCAAGTGGGGACGGGTTTGACCGTGAGCAGTGGTGTTTTGAATTATCCACGCTATGCGTTTATGGCAAAAGGTGCCCAAAGTAACTGGGGATCATCAACCGCTGGAGATTCTCCTGTTGTATTTTCCTATGTTGCATATAATATCGGCTCTTGTTGGAACTCTTCAACATACACCTTTACAGCGCCTGTACAAGGCATCTATCAATTCTCAGGAACCTTTAATTCAACAACTGCAAGCTCAACAGTGAATGGTGTATATGCCGTTTCAAATGGCACATGGGGAACCTACTATTATTTCGGTGTTCCTACAAGTACACATAACCCTTTTTCATTCCAAATGCAACTCAGTGTCGGAGCAACTGTACAGTTGAAAGCAAATCAAACATACATCTATGCCGACGCGAATGATGCCTTCGCTGGAGCGTTGCTGTTTGTAACATCATAAAGCGGGGTTCCCTCCCCTAGCAGTTTCGCTGCAAGGTTTCAAAATCCCTCACTACGTAATAGGGCGACCGCACGAGGGTCTTTCTTCCTTTGGCTCGATGAAAACAATCGTCTCTTTATTTTTCTATCATGTCTTTTACGAAAACCAAAGGCTCTGAAAAACGGACATTTTACATAGTAAACTCATACATACACACACAGATGAATATCTATCTCGCGTCTTCCCCCGTATTTAAGGCGCTCTGTCTCGGAAAAATCGGCTGCACCTCACAGCCGTACGGCAGACGCAGCACCTATCTGACCGGTTGTCCACCTGGTTTAACACCCTCTTATGACATCGACTACGACGGAATCTGGGAAACCACGGCCACCACGAAAGAAGAACTCTTCGCACAAGAAGACGAAGTTCATAATCACTTTATCCAATATCGTATGATGCGAGACATTCCTGGCGATTCCGAATGGTTCAATTTCCACCCCAGAAATCCCTATGATACCGTCAAGGCGTTTATGGATACACGCCCGTGGGTCAAGCGGCAGGTTCCCCTCTCCGACATCATGCCCTCAAAAAAGAATACCCATACGCGATACCTGCGCAAACAATACCCGAAGAACCTAGCCTATCTTCCGATACGTATAAAAAGAAACGCGGTCTTACACACGCTTCAACAACCCGTCATTTCTGCCATCCACGCCTTTCAATTCGAGTCACTGGCTGTCGCCGGATACGTCATCGCCCCATGCGGATCCGGGAAAACCATCATGACTTGTAGAGGAATTCGCGGTATTCAAAGGACCGTCATTTGCTGTCCATCGAAACAGATCCAGAATCAGTGGAAGAAAACCCTTATCCAGGAATCCGTCTTCTCCGCTGCTCAGATCCATTTGGTAGGCGGTTCCGGAACGACGGATCCCACCCTCATCGAGTCACTCCTCGGTCAAGAAGACTCATATTGCGTGATATCCACGTACATGTCTTCCCATTTACTCGTGAATAGTATCACACCCAATACAGAGTGTCTCATTCTCGATGAAGCCCATCATATGGCCGGAATCGTGGCCAAAGAAGACAAAGGAGAAGGCCGGACTCGACGACTCCTGTTGAAAGCAACAGAACTAGGAATCAAGCGTCTGTCTCTCACCTATACTCCGCGCTTTATCTCTCTCTCTCACACACACTCTCACACACAACACAAACACAAACAACCAGATACTGAATCGCAATCACAATCCAACAACTATCTCACAATGGACGACGAAACAGTATTCGGTTCCAAAATCGCAGAACTCAAAATCCGACACCTCATTCACCAGGGCGTATTACCCGATTACCGCTTGTGGACATTGCGTGATGAAGCTCAAAAAGGCAATGGTATCATCGGAAAAGCCGAATGCATCAAAGAAGCCTGGAATGCAACCGAAATGGTTCGAGGAGAAGTCAAACCCATTTTACATCACTTGATCGTCTTTGCCTCCACTACACAAGAAGCCAAAGACATTGAAGCCTACTTCCGAGAACATCTCTCCGATATCCCTATCATTCGGGTCGAAGAAGGCGATGCATTAGAGGGACCGATCCATCGATTCACCGCCGCTCCCCGGGCCATCCTGGTCAATTGCTTTGTTCTGAATGAAGGGGTGGATATTCCCTGCGCCAATGCAGTCGCCATTACGTATCCCAAACAATCGAGAGGCCAAATCACGCAAATGATCCTTCGCGCCGGTCGTTGGTATGAAAGCAAACCCGTCTTTCATGTACTCATTCCCACATTTGACGAAGACGATCTCAGCGGATTCGAAGAAGTCTTATCGGCACTGGCTTCCTCCGATGACCAGATCCGAGACGAGATTGGTCGCATTAGTCGATCTATAGAAAACGCAGATTCCGAAGACCAAATTCCTAAAACTCATGATCCCGAAGCAAGTATCGCACCCGAATGCATTATGATCGACGAGTTTGATGCCACTCAAGAGGAGATACGGCGCTGCTTTATGAATATCCGGAAGAAGCTGTTTCCCACAACAGAGAGTCGTCGTATTCAAGACCTCTGCGTCACCCGTGGCTGGGAGACCAGTGTCGACTATGCTACGCAACGTATGGCGATTCCCGACCTACCCGAGGACCCGAGACCCAAGAATACCACCTGGTACGACTATCTACACCCCACCTGTCTTTCGGCTTCCCGACTCTCCCCCCGTGAATTTGTGAAAACCGTGCTCGATCCGCATCAGTTGCATGTCGCACATCATTACGACGCATGGCGCCAGAGTCAACCTCCCTCTATCTCTATGCAGACAAACCGACTTCCCTCCGTCCAACATATCCTCGACGGCTACTTCGGCAAAGAGGATACACACATCCACTTTAATACCATCCTCGAAACGTACGGACACAAGAAGACCCATCAGCGTTTCAGGTAACGATGGCCACGTCACACACGGCCCATTTCTTTTGACGAAAACATTCTTCCCCTACAATACGGATGATGGATGTAACAAAAAATGGGCAACATAACTATTCCTCTCCCTATCAATCTATCATGGCATCTGTCTCTAAATTTAAATCCGGCATCACCCGAATCCGAGACATTCTGCGTGGTCCCGGTGTGTCGATTACGGGTATGGACTCCATGCGACACATTTGCCTGTATCTCCTCAGTCGGTACATGACCCGAGATAAAGTGACCGCCTTGAAGGTGCCCGAGGCGTTTGCCTGGGAGACTCTTATCGACACAGCCCGAACCCAAAATGGCGGGGTTCAAAAAGCGCTAGACTCTTTCTATCACCTCCAGGAAGACTGTCTGGTCCTTCATTTCGACCGCCTCTTCGGCACCCAGAAATTCGCCTTTGATATCAAACATCCTCAGAAACACAAGGACATCTTAGAGATCTTGGACGGGATTCACATGACCGATGTCGATTGCCACATGGATCTACTAGGATGGGTCTATGAACAGCATCTGAAAACGGGCTCGTCTTCCTCCGGACGCGACCTCGGCCAGTTTTTCACAGACCGCTCTATATGCGAATACATGACCCAATTATGTACTCCCGCATTAAAAAAACCGGGAATCCCCGAATCTGTGTGTGATCCGTCTATGGGAACCGGAGGCTTCCTCACGTCGTTCATCAAATATTACAAAACGCATCATCATCCAACTCAAGATCCCTGTATTGATTGGTCGATTCAACAACAACACATCCACGGCAATGACACCGACCCTCGTGTGGCTGGCGTGGCGCGTCTCAATCTGTTTATGGAGACGGGTGGTTGCTGTTCGACGAATCTGCTGACCCATGATTCTCTGTATGGCGATTTGACACAGTCCCACTATGATATTATCTTGGCCAATATGCCCTTCGGTTTGAAAGGCATCAAATACGCCGACTGCTGTGATCGCGTGAAAGATCTCGGGATTCCGGGAACCAAATCGGAGCCGCTGTTTCTTCAACTGATGATGGTGTCTCTGAATCCCGGGGGACGCTGTGCTGTCGTGGTTCCCGATGGTATGTTGGTGAATCAATCAAAATGTCACGATGCCACACGGAAATACCTCTTGGATCATTTCCAACTCCAGCGCATCATCAAGATGAAAGGCCAGTTTTTCATGAATACCGCCATTCAGCCATCTATCCTCTTCTTCAAACGCACCGGACCGGCCACTCCGACCACGACGGTCGAGTTTTGGGAAATCGTGAAAACCGCGAATGGAACCATTGAAGAAACGAAACTCATGTCTGTATCGCGTGACCGCATCGATGCCTCTGCCTCTTCATCTCTGGATCTGCGTCGTTATGAAGAAGAGCTCAAACAGACCGATACCCACCCATCCATCGACTATCCCCTTTTCAAACTCTCTGATGTATGCGATCTATATAGTGGAAAGGGCTCGTATACCCAAGATGGCGATGCGTACCCCTATTACGATAGCAACGGAATCACGGGAACACGGAAAGACTACCTCTTTGACGGAGAGTATATCGTGACAGCTCGAAAGATGAGCATCGGATCGGTTCATTACGTATCGGGTAAATTTTGGCCCAGTGATAACACCATTAACATACGCGTGAAACCTGATCCCAACCCCGAATCTTCCTCTTCAACATCCCGTCTCAACTCCCGATTTCTCTACTATTGGCTCCTGCTCAATAACACGGTTCTCAAGAATCTCGCTTCAGGTATTAAACCCGGTATCCGGAAATCCGATGTTGCAGAAATCCGGATCCCTCTCCCGCCACTCTCCGTCCAAACCTCTATCGTAGATACACTCGATTACATTCATCGTACTGAATTAGCAGACCTGATGAAACTCACAAACCGCGCCATGGACTTGGTGTTAGCAAATCCCAACGGCACCACACTGGAACCCATCCTAGAGGCCCTGAGATTGATGCGGAAAACACTCGACATGGCCAAGGATATCAAGGCGCAGATGGCGGCTATCATCAAAGCATCCATGAGGCACCACACGGCAGGGTGCAAGACGTATCTTGTATCTGAGCTTGCCGACGACAATCCAGAAAACATCACGAAATCCGATAAGTTCGAGACGATTCAATACGTGGATCTGGGTTCAGTCAAAGAAGGGCTCATCTCCCTGATCCAAACGATCGCCTTCGAAGACAGACCCTCTAGGGCCCAACGAAAGATCCGGGACGGGGATATTCTGTGGGGCGGTGTGCGTCCTCTGTCGAGGAGTTACGCGTATATCGATAGCGCTGTCGAAAATATGATAGGCTCCTCTGGATTTGTGGTGATTCGAAACAGAGACAGTCGCGTCGTATTATCGAAATATCTATATTATTGTCTGACAACCAACGAATGTGTTAATTATCTGAGTAGTCACAGCACAGGCACATCGTATCCGGCATTCAATGCCGCGACGATCATGGCATATACAGTGGTCGTTCCACCGATATCCGTTCAAACAAAAACGCTGGAACGCCTGAGGGCCCTCGAATCCCAGCTCATCTCTATGGAAGCGCTCCGACACCAGTCGGAAGACAATGCCCGCTTTATGCTAGAGTCGTATCTGGTGGTTTCGCGCTAAGTCCTAGCGAAAGGAAGAGAGTCAATACGGGTGAATCGTTTTTTTATGTCGACTTACAGTAAACACACGATGAGTATCAGTCAGCTCGGGATTGGTACCGGCTCCAATGCCTTGTTTATCAACAACTCGAACGCCTATGTGGGTGTCGGCAAGTCGAATCCCGCCTATGCCCTCGATGTCATCGGGTCCATCAATTGCACGGGCTCTGTGCTCGTCAACGGCGCGGCCTTGTCAGTGGGCGGCGGATCGAGCAACGCCACGGGTGCGGACAACTACAAGTATGTGAACTATACTGCGCAAACGTCGTATACTATGCCAGGCTCAAAAGCTGATGTCACCATCGATGTTCTCAATATGACGATTACACCTACGAGCGCAACAGCCGAGATCGAGTTGAGCTACGTGATCTATCATGAATGCGCCAACAACACTATGTTTCAATTATATCGCAATGGTGTGAAAATCGGAACACCTGGGACCAACGCATGGCAAGGCACTGCCGCTACACCGTATGACGCTGATAATGCTTCAACCATCAATCAAGTGATTATCCGATACGTCGACAGTCCTGCGACGACTTCAGCTGTTACCTACTCAGTTGCCGCTCATACAGATGACGGTTCTGCCCCTGGTGCTACGACGTTGTACATCAATCGTACCACAAATGGCAGTGCGGCCGACGGTTATGAGAACTGCATCTCCACTGCCTTTGCTCGCCAACTCGGCGGCGCTATCACGGTGAGCCAGTCGTTCCTTACAGCCGGCTCCAACATCTATCTCCCCGCCGGTTCCAACTTGGCCATCGGCAAATCCAACGCTGCCTATGCCCTCGATGTCGTGGGTAGCATCAATTGCACGGGGTCGGTGCTCGTCAATGGCTCGGCGTTATCGGTGAGTGGCATTCAGGGCCCCGCGTTCCGTGTTACGATGAGCAATAGTAGCATAAATCTCAATGCAACTAATATGGTCATTCCTTTCAATACTAAAGTATATGATACGACTAGTGCTTTCAATACATCAACATATAAATTCCAGCCAACCACTCCAGGATATTACATCTTCACTGGCTGGGTCGAATTTTCAATGAGCAGTGGGGTTGCTGGTGCGATCATCTACAAAAATGGTGCACGTACTGGTAATAGTGGAGCTCCAACAGTCACGTCAGGTGGTACATATGGAGTCACAATATCGGATACTCTCTATCTGAATGGAACAACTGATTATGTACAAATGTATGCGTTTTGCAACGGCAATGGTACCTTTTATGGTGGCAGCGACGGTAGTATCGTCTTCTGCGGAACCTACATCGGCAGCGGCTCATCGGGTGGCAGCAGCCAATTCACGACCGCCGGCTCCAACATCTATCTCCCCGCCGGCTCCAATCTGGCCATCGGCAAATCCAACGCCATCGCCGCCCTCGATGTCCTCGGCAACATCAACTTGTCCGGGAATCTCATGATCAACGGCTCCAACTTGGTCGCTCAATCCGCGTACCAGATCTCTTACGTCTTCCAGGCTTCCAACAATACCACGGGACCGGCCTTCGTCGGGGCCACTGGCACGACCGCCATCCTCAAATACACGGATACCTATAACAATTCCAGCAACGCCTTAAATACCTCGACAGCGACGTTCACGGCCCCCGTCAGCGGCATCTATATGGTCTCGGCGTATAACATCGAGAATCAATCGACATCGGTCCCCGCGACTCTCTATGTCTCCGTCAACGGCTCCACCACAGATACCACATATGCGATCAATATCGAGAACGATACCGAAGGCAACGCCTCGACCGCGAGTTACCCGATTTCCCTCTCGACGGGCAATACGGTTCAGTTCTATGTGTCATCCGGCGCGATCTACGGATCGACGGGAGCAGGTGGAATCGCGAGCAAGGGCCGATACTCGATCGCCCTCATGAACCAAAACACGAGCTGCTCTCTGGGCCAAGCAACGGGGATGGGGGTGCCGAATCAGGTCGTCTTGACAACGGGCTCAAATGCGACGTGGACGGTGCCTAGCGGCGTGACAGCTGTCCAGGTGGAGATGGTGGGTGGAGGCGGTGGCGGTGCAGGTGGGATTGGCACTGTTACCTACGTTTCCGGTGGTGGTGCTGCGGGTTCCTATGTGAAAGCCACGATTAATGTCAGCAACATCTCTTCTCTGACCTACACAGTCGGTGGATCTGCTGCGGGAGGAGCTGGCGGCGCAGATGGAACAGCGGGTAACTCAACAATCCTGACGGCTACCAATACGGCATTAGTCAATATTACAGCAGCCGGTGGAGAATCCGGTAAAGCTGCACCCAGCATGTTTACGGGACGCGGAGGCTTGGGTCAAACATCGACTATCTCTGGTTCGGCTATCAATTCATCGCTGAGTGTGGTCGGAGGAGACGGTTTCTCTGGAGCCGGTGGATACAACATTAATGATGAATCGGCAGGAAATGGTGGAGCATCCTTCTTCGGTGGTGGTGGCCGAGGTGGTCTAGATGGATATGGTGTTCCATCCCAAGCCGGTTGCAACGGAAATGCCTATGGTTCCGGTGGTGGTGGTGGACGCGGTGGTTATATTGGTGGCAACGGAGCTCAGGGCCTTATCATCATCACCTACTTCACCCAATCGGGCCTGCCCACGAACTACACGGCGACGGCTCCTCTCTCCATGACGGGATCGACTCTCAGCATCGCAAATGCAACATCGAGTGCGCCGGGTGTAGTACTTTCCGGAGGAGCAGGCTATTACTTAGCTTCAAATCTCTCTATGAGTTCGGCTGGTGCCTGGGCCGGAACATGGACCGCCATCGATGCTGCACCCACCTCCATTCTATCGTTCAGCAGCGGTGTCTGGACCATTAACACTGCAGGAACATACAATTTCTGTTTAACAACGTATTCTGCCACTGCAGCCAATAGTGGATTATCAATAGTGAGGAATCGTAGCGGAACCTATGCAAGCTATGCTTTAGGTACCATAACCAACGTCTATACTAGTTCAACTACAGCCAACATTCCATGCCTCGCAGGAGACACAGTGTTTATTGCGACTGGAGGCACATTCACTGTAACAGGCGGTAGTGGCACTTATGGCACCTATCCTTACAATAATACGGTGTTTTCTGTTAAATTCTAAAATAGGAGATCTCGTGGTCAGGCCTCTATATCCATATAATACTCACTTCTTTTACAGGTACAGCATGTATTGGAGAAGTTGAATCCGGAGTCCGCCGCCCGTTTGCGACATTTGTTTATTCCAAAGGTGTATAATATCTTGGACAAAGCAGAACCAGACCACACCTCTACTCCCTAAAATTGGATTCCTTTCTTCACCTTGAGTCTCTTCATCTAAGACCCATGGGTCTCGAGCAGTATCTCTACGGCCGCGTAGCGCGTCATTGCTTCCCTGATGACGAGGAAACCGAAGACGGCTTTCCCGTTAAGGTCAAAGAGCTTGAACTCGGGTATTGGCGAAAGCACTACGCTCTCAACGATTACATCATGAATAACTTCGAAATGGACGGCAACGACACCATCCATCTCGATGCCGACGACATTCGCGAGATCCTGAACGCGATCACCAATCGCGAATTGCCCGACCAAGAGGCCGAGTACGCCTGCACCCCCAAAGAGATGGAAGCCCGACGGCTCGATGACATCGAGACGTTCACCAAGGCCCTCGAATGGCTCAACAAAACCCCCGCGAAACCCACGATGCTCGAAACAAAAACAATTAAGTACGAAACCGCGTAGTCAAACAAACGACACACGCATACGATTACACGGGTGTTCTCCCAGGAATATCCGATGTAAAGATCATATAGTATTGACCGTCTGCTGGATTATCCTTTCTGCTTTTATGATGCAGTTTGATACTGAGTTTCATACAACCGGCGATAACCTTCTGAATGATCTCGTGATCTACTTCATAGATTTCACGTCTTTTTTTGTACTGTTTTTCTAGCACTCTAACTCGTGTATATTGCATATAGAGCAATGTCCTTAAGTAGTTTTGTCGTGCCTACAATTTATATTACTTCTAGGCGACTGAATCATATACTTCAGTGCACCAAGTCCTGGTGGTGCCGATGATATGTGTGGGATTAGCACGATCACTGTAACTGAATTGTCGAGCTAAAGCTGCAAAAGAAACGGTTTCACGATAACGACTGTAGGGCGCTTCGTGCATTCTTCACGCTCCTCACCACGTAGCACTCTTTTTTTACCAGCAACGCTTTCACACAATCTTCTCTCCATAAACTAAACGATGAGTGTGACAACGTTAGGCCAGACTGGTTCGTCGAACGCGTTGTACATTCTTAATAGCAATGGCAACGTCGGTATCGGGAAGTCTAATCCGTCTTATGCTTTAGATGTTCTGGGTGAAATTAACGCCAGCTCCAACATTCGCATTGGGGGGCAGAGCCTCCAAGGGCTGGGTGCGCCGAATCAGGTCGTCCTGACATCGGGATCGAGCACCTGGACGGTGCCCAGCGGTGTAACACAGGTTCAAGT
>Ga0114959_10000669_pt1 | contig 32142 bp, 28 predicted proteins | sample C_130625_EF_Meta_FD_87317 | JGI IMG/M metagenome (GOLD analysis project Ga0114959, IMG submission 87317) | Freshwater microbial communities from Lake Croche, Canada to study carbon cycling - C_130625_EF_MetaG | ecosystem: Environmental > Aquatic > Freshwater > Lake | place: Lake Croche, Canada... | reverse complement strand
TGCAGCTAATGTCTCCCTCGTCATTGTCATCGCAGGGTTAGGGGATCTCGACATGCATGTTTCACCTCGCTCGTACCTCACCGCCGGAGTAGCCGCGTTGAGCGCCGGAGCCATCGCGCTGACACCCGTTCAGCCGTTGCCGCCGGGATCGGATCTCGCGCCGGCACTGCGCAGTGCCGTCATAGTCGACCTCGCCGCTGCGATCGACCCGTTCACACCATGGGTCGACACAATCCAGGCGGCTTCGGCCAACATCTCCGGTCTGGTGAACACCTGGGCGGAACAGCCGTTACCCATCGTCGAGCAGGTCGGCACCAACGTCGGCACCTACCTCTCCGAACTTCCCGCCATCGGCACCATCATCGGGCAGGTGATCGCCAACGTGGGCAACGCTGTCGGGGCCCCGTTCGCCGTCGACCTCAACACCCTCGATCCGGCACACACCGGGGTTTACAACCTGCTGCCCCAGGTTGCCCCGGACCTACCCCAGGGGCTGCTCGATTTCCTGACGACCTCGGTCAGTGGCCTTCTTATCGGGCTCATCGGTCCGGTGCTGTCTCCGGTACTGGCGCTCGGTAGCAGCATCAGGAGCGCGGTTGTTGCACTGCAGACCTCGGATTGGGTTGGGGCGGTGAACGAACTGATCAACATTCCGGCCGCGATGGTCAACGCCTTCCTCAATGGCGGGCCGACCATCGACGTCACCGCACTGTTAGCGTCCTCCGTTCCCCCTCCGTCGGTACTGAACAGCGCCACGATCACCCTCGGCGGTTTGCTCAGCCAGGGTGCTTCGATCTTCAACGCGGTGGCATTGGACGCGTCAGTGAAGGTGAGTCCGCTGCTGCCGGCGATTCCCGTAGTGGTCCCCGCCGGCCCCTCGGCCGGTGTCTTCGGCTCGCTGATCGCCATGACCAATGCCATCGCCGGCGCGATCGCGGTGACGCCGCCGGCACCGGCGGGGTCACGAGCGCGCAGCGCCGCCGCCGAGGCCGGACCGGACGCAGCGTCTGCTCGAGCCGTCGAGGCGGCCGCCCCGCGCGCGCCACACCGGGTCAGCCGCTCCTCGGCCGTGGGCAGCAATGCTGCAGCCGACCACGCCGGCGCGAAGCGTCCTGCAGCGGCTCGATCGGCCGCACGGGCCGCTGCCTCTCGCGCCACTGCCGCATCCTGAGGCGGACCGGTCTCGAAGTCCAACACCTGCCCCGCTGGAATCACCCGGCGGGGCAGGTGTGCGTCGCCTCCCGCAATCGCTGCGCGGACGGCTCATCCACCGGAAGCCGATAGCCGCGCACAACCGCGATGAACTGCACGGCGTACTGACACCAGAACGCGGTATTGGGCGGCATCCAGGCTCCGGGCGGCTGATCTCCCTTGTCCTGATTGGCCTGCCCGGCGACGGCGAGCAGATTGGCCGGGTCATTGGCAAACCGCAACCGCATCTCATCGCTCCAGTCCCGTGCACCCATATCCCAGGCAAACGCCAACGGCACGAGGTGATCGATCTGCACCGACGCGCCCACCTGATTGCCGCGGACGAACGCCACCGTGGCGTTGGTGTACGGGTCGCGCAGGGTGCCGCTTGCAACGGCCTTCGGACAGCGCGTGGTGCTGACGTAGGACTGGTCGGCCAGGTCACGATCAAGAATGTCATCTCGGGTATCGCAACCGTTGTGTCCGCCCGGTGCGCCGTTGTTGTCGTCCCAGGCCTTCCCGAAGGCCGCACGCAGGTAGTCGTAACCGCGCACCCGCGCCGGCACGACCACGACCCCTGCCAGTACGTCGGTACCCGGGGTGACCGTCGGCACATCCGCGCGCGCGACCGGATCCGAACGTCCGGCGGCGATTAAAACCTGGGCCGCAACGATCACCGCCAGAGCCGCAAACACCGCCAACCAGAGCAGTGGTCCACGCTTCATGCCTTGTCCAGATAGTCGATGCGGTCGGTGCCGGTGAACTGCCGGGCCACCAGGGCCATGCCGAGGTTATCGGGGTCGCCCGGATACAGCGAGTCACACAGTTCCCGGGCGGTGAGAATCACGTCGAGATGCTCGGCCAGGGACAGGAAGCGCAATGACCCCGCTCGCCCGGACTGGTTGAGCCCCAACACATCTCCTTCCCGGCGCTCGGCCAGGTCCAGATCGGCCAGAACGAAGCCATCCAGGGTCGCGGCCACCGCTTTGAGCCGATCGCCTGCCTTGGAATTCTCGGGTAGCCGGGTCGCCAGTAGACACAGGCTCGGGTGCGACCCACGGCCGATCCGGCCACGCAACTGATGCAGTTGGCTGATACCGAACCGGTCGGCATCGATCACCACCATCACCGTGGCGTTCGGCACGTCGACACCGACCTCGATCACGGTGGTGCAGACCAGAACGTCGATCTCCCCGGACCGAAACGCGGCCATCACCGCGTCCTTCTCCTCGGCCGGCAGCCGCCCGTGCATGAGTCCGAGTCGCAGCCCCGCCAGCGGCCCGCGCTGAAGCTGGTCGAACAGAGTGATCACCGGGATTGGCACAATATCTTGACCCCCGCCGGCTTGCCCCCCGCCGGCTTGACCCCCGCCGCCTTGGCCCCCGCCGCCCTGATCTTCGACGGCGGGTTTGTCGCTCTCGTCGATGCGGGATGCGACGACGTAGGCCTGGCGTCCCGCGGCGACCTCCTCGGCGACCCGCTGCCAGGCCCGCTCCAGCCACTGCGGTTTCTCGTTGACGAAAATGGTGTTGGTGGCGATCGGCTGCCGTCCGCGTGGGAGTTCGCGCAGCGTCGAGGTCTCCAGATCGCCGAAGACGGTGAGCGCGACGGTGCGCGGGATCGGTGTCGCCGTCATCACCAGCAGGTGCGGTGTCAAGCCTTCAGGGGCCTTGGCGCGCAACCGATCTCGTTGCTCAACACCGAACCGGTGTTGCTCATCGACCACGACCATTCCGAGCCGATCGAACTCGACGGCATCCTGAAGTAATGCGTGGGTTCCGATCACAATGCCGGCTGCGGCGGTCGCGACCTCATCGCGAACCTGGCGCTTCTGCGCGGCCGACATCGACCCGGTCAGCAGCACCACCCGGGTCGCGACGTCCTCTGCGCCGAGTTGGCCGGCCATCGCCAGTGGGCCCAGCACGTCGCTGATCGACCGGGCATGTTGGGCGGCAAGGACTTCCGTGGGTGCCAGCAGCGCGCACTGGTATCCCGCATCCACCATCTGCAGCATCGCCAGCACCGACACGATGGTCTTGCCAGAACCGACTTCGCCCTGCAGTAACCGGTTCATCGGTTTGCTGGTGGCCAGTTCGGCGGACAGGACTCCCAGCACCTCCTGTTGACCGGCGGTCAATTCGAACGGCAGACGGGCCGACAACGCGGCGAACAGGCCATCGGAACCCGGCGGCGCCGGTGGGCCGGATGCGGCGAGTTCGCCGTGCCGGCGCTTAGCGAGCGCCCACTGCATACCCACCGCTTCATCGAAGGTCAGCCGCTCGCGGGCACGCTGGCGGTCGATCTCGTTCTCGCCCAGGTGGATCGCCCGAAGTGCCGCATCCGCGGACATCAGATCATGTTGTTGCACAAAGGTTTCCGGCAGTGGCTCCGGAATGGGATCGATAACGTCGAGAACCTGGCGCACGCAGGCGTAGATATCCCAGCTCTGCAGCTTCGCCTTGGACGCATAAATAGGGAAGAAATCCCGTTCGAAGGGCGACATGTCGAATTCGCCGGTCTGATCCTTGGTGGACGCTGCGATGGCTTTCAGCGACTTCGTTCCGCCGAGCCGGCCCGACGGCGAGTTCAGAATCAGATACCCGGGATGAGTGAGTTGCATGGTGCCCCTGTAGAAGCCCACTTCACCGGAGAGCATCAGTCGGGTGCCCTTCACCAACTGATTCTTGAGAAATTTGGCGTTGAAGAAGGTCGCGGTCACCTTCGGGCGGCGGTTGCTCAAGGTGACGACGAGATATTCCCGGCGGGGGGTGCGGTTGGTCCACCGGACCTCGGCGCTGTCGATCTCACCGACGAAGGTGACGTGATCGCCGGGTTCGGGTGGGTCGTCGTCCTCCCCCAGCACCTTGCTGCCCTGGCTGTACTTGCGCGGATAGTGGCGCAGCAGATCATCGACGGTTCGAATACCGAAGAACTCGTCAAGTGCCTTCGACGCTTTGTCGCCGAGGACGCGATCAAGCCGATCGGTCAGGGACACCACGGCTATTCCACCCCGACCAGCAGAACGTCACCCCGGTGATCGGTGCGGTAACTGCTGAACTCGCTGCCGGGGTGGCGCCGGCGAACATGCTCGGTCAGTGATTCGGCGATATCGTCGCCGGCTGCTCCGGCGCCCGCGCCAATCAGCACCGTGACCAGTTCGCCACCGGATCCCAGCAGCAGGTCGATCAGCCGGGCGGCCGCAGAACCGACGTCGCGCGCCACGGCCACCACCTCGTCACCGACGATGGCGAGTCCGTCACCGGCGTCGCAGGTGCCGGCCCAGGTCAAGGCTTTCCCGGTGGCTAGCCGCACCGATCCGTGCCGCGAACCGGCCGCCGCCCTGGCCATGGTGTAGCCGTCGTCGACGGCCTGGCGGGACGGATCATGAACCGCCAGTGCGGCCAGCCCCGCCACCATGGATCCGGCCGGCAACGGGACCACGTCGATACCCCACCCGTTGGCGGCGGTACAGCCGGCCACCAGGTCCTCAGCCGAGACGTAACCGTTGGGCAGCACCATCACCTGGGCGGCGCCGGTATCGACGATTGCGCGCAGGAGTTGTTGGGCGCTGAGCCCGTCAGCCGGGTCCATCAGGTCCGCATCCGGGCGCACCACGAAAGCACCCTCCGTACCGAATAGTTCTGCTGCACCGTCCCCGTCCACGATGGCCAACACCGCGCGTCGCCTACTCCATCCGCCCGGCGCCACCCGACCGTCGGTCAGCGCAGAAATGCGGATCTTGCTCACCGGGCCGGCAGCCAGTCCCGCCTCTAGGGCCGCGCCCGCGTCGTCGGTGTGCACGTGCACCGAATGCCGGTTCTCGGTGGACGGGGCCAGCGCCACCGAGTCGCCCAAGTCCACCAGGTCGGCACGTAACCGCGTGAGCGCGTCGGCGTCGCAGCCGCCGACGAGATACATCACCTCGAATTGGGGAGGTGCGGCTTCAGCTACGTCGGGCACCACCACCGCCGCCGGATCGGGTGAAAAGTCCCGGCGGTGCGGCGCGTGACCGGTCACCGTCGCGCTCAGTGCGTCAAGCAACACCAGCAGCCCGCGTCCGCCGGCGTCCACCACCCCCGCCTCGGCCAGCACGGGCAGTTGTTCGGGCGTACGTTCCAGCGCGATCGACGCGGCCTCACCGGCCGCGAAGAGCGCCTGCGCCAGCCCGGCCCCATCGGCGGCGGCCTGCTGGAGCACCTCAGCGGCGGTCTGTAATACCGACACCACGGTGCCGGCCACAACCGCACCGCCCATCGCCGACACCACCAGCACGACCGCGTGCCGCAGCGCCGCACCGAGCAGTGCGGCGTCGATATCGGCGAGGCCGGTATCTGCCTGATCGGTATCGGTCGTGGCCTCCGCGGTCACCTCGGCCAATGCGCGCAGAATCTGCGACAGGATGACCCCGGAGTTGCCCCGCGCGCCATCCAGTCCGCCGCGCGATAGTGCCGCGGCTACCGCCGCGACATCGCCGGTGGCGACGGCCGAGCCGGCCTCAACCAGCGCGGAACGCATGGTGAACAGCATGTTGGTGCCGGTGTCGGAGTCGGCCACCGGGAAAACATTGAGCCGGTTGATCTCGTCGGTGTGGCGGAGCAGGTCACCCACCGCGACATGTGCCCAGTCGTGCAGCGCTGATGCGTCCAGCCGGCGGTCCGGCATCGACACCTCCTGAAATTCCTGCGCGCTGCCTTCTGGGCGTCAGCCTAGCCAGATCAGGCGACAGCCGAGGTCAGGCCGACACCGTTGGGACAGCCGTTTTGGCATCTGCCCCAACCCGCCGGTATCCTGAAGGCGTTGTCGGGTCACCCGCCTGGGCGGTCGTTGGCCCCCCGATCAGATCTGAGGAGTTCGATATGGCTGCCGTGTGCGATGTCTGCGGTAAGGGCCCCGGCTTCGGCAAGGCCGTGTCGCATTCCCATCGTCGGACCAACCGGCGCTGGAATCCCAACATCCAGACCGTGCGCGCAACCGACCGACCGGGCGGCAACAAGCACCGCGTCAACGTCTGCACATCCTGCCTGAAAGCCGGCAAGGTCACCCGCGGCTAGGGCAGACGCCAGTCAATCGGTTCGGTACCCGAAGCCACCAGAAGTTCGTTGGCCCTGCTGAACGGTCGAGACCCGAAGAACCCCCGACTCGCCGACAGCGGCGAGGGATGCGCTGACTCGATCACCGTGCACCCGCCCTCAGCCAACACCGGTGTGAGCGTGGCGGCGTCACGGCCCCACAGGATCGCCACCATCGGTTTGTCGCGAGCCACCAGTGCCCGGATGGCACACTCGGTGACCGCTTCCCAGCCCTTACCCCGATGCGAGGCAGGGGTGCCCGCGCGTACCGTGAGCACCCGGTTGAGCAGCATGACGCCGCGCTGCGCCCACGGGGTCAGGTCACCGTTGGCCGGCGCCGGGTAACCCAGGTCGGCGCGGTACTCCGTGACGATATTGGACAGACTGCGCGGCAGTGGACGGGTATCCGGGGCCACCGAGAAACTCAAGCCCACCGCGTGCCCCGGCGTCGGGTACGGATCCTGACCGACGATCAGTACGCGGACGCCGGTGAAGGGAAATGTGAAGGCGCGCAACACATCGGGGCCCGCAGGAAGATAACCGCGGCCCGCGGCAAGCTCCGTTCGCAGGAACGCGCCCATCTGCGCGACCTGTTCGGCCACCGGCGCCAGTGCATTCGCCCAGCCGGCCTCGACAAGCTCGCTCAGCGGCCGGACAGTCACGCACGACAACCTAGCCGTCCGATGGCGTCAGCGTGCAGGCGTTCCTGAAGAGGTTTCGTTACCGTGCCGCCGTGTGCGCACGAGCCGCCTTGCCCGCGGGTTGCCGCAGGTTCGCGGCCGGCCCGCCGTGGTTGGCACGGCTGACCGTGCTTCGTGCGACTGCACGAGTTGCCCGAGCCGCAACCGGCGGGGTGCTATCGGCTCGTGTCCCGGCGGTGGCAGGCGCTGCGGGCAGGGCGGGTTGCAGCGTCGAAGGCGGCCTGCCGCCGACGCCGTACATTCCCGCTTGCGCTGTTCCCAGCGGCCGATATGCGGGATTGCCGACGGCTTCGGCCAGTCCGTCGTCAATCCCGGTGGGAATGGCCATCGCCAGATTGATCAGGTCCCGGATGGGATTGGCCCAGCGGATCAGCGATGCCGGTGTCGCCGCGCCTGGGCTGATCCCGCGGTCGTAGCCCCACTCGACCATCACCCGAAGCGGTGCGTCGAATGCGGTGAGAATCGGGCTCGGGATGAAAAATTGCAGCGGGATCAGCAGCGGTAAGCGATTGGTGGGGACGGTGTAGTAGGTCGCCTGGCCGTCGGTGACGATGTCGGTTCGCGCCGGGTCGTTGAGCGTGGTGAAATCCACCTGCGCGATCTGGTTGTTCACCCCGTGCTGAAAGGCGATGCCCAAGAACGCGTTCAGGGTGGATAGCAGGTTCAACGGATACCGCGGAAAGTCGACCCAGCCCTCGTACTGCCGGGCGACATCATAGGTGGTTCCGCCAAGGGCTGGCGTCGCGCCGTTGGCGGTGACGTCCAGGATCGGGACCCGGATACCCACGAAGCGTTCAAGGAATCCTCCGTTGGGCCGGTCCGGGTTGGATCCCAACACGTAGGTGACTGTTTGTGCCGGATCGGGGTTGGCGGCCTTGAACTCGGAGACGACGACGGCGCCCTGGGAGTACCCGAAGATCACGATGTCATCGGCGCCGGAGGACAAAACCGCAGACGTGAGGTTTTCGGTACCCGTGGCGACTGAACTGTCAAAGGTGGGGTCTGTGAATCCGCCGTTGGACACCGGCCAGAATGATTGCGGGTAGTCGACGATGTCGTCGACCGTCAGTGGACCAGAGTTCTCCGCGCCAGTGACCCCGCTGACGATGCTTCCCACGAAGCCGAGGTATTCAGCATCCGTCGGGACGCCACCGATATCGGTTCCGCGTAGCACAAAAGTCTGCGCCAGCAACTCGGGCACCGGGCCAGCGACCATCGGCCCAAACGCGAACGTGGCTACGGCCGCCCCCGCGAGGAGTCCGTTAAACACCGAAGAGCCCGAACCCGACACGTCGCGGTCCATTTCGCCGTGGGATTGCTCGCCGTCAGGCAGCAAACATACCCGGCGATCGTACCCCGACTGCTCCGGTGATCAGTCGAAGGACTGCCAACCCGCCGATCCGGACCACGCTGCCCCGTCCAGAAGCACCTCACCCGCGCCGTCGCGGACCGACCCGATCACCCGCCACCCCGGCGGCGGCACATCGGCGAAACACGCCACCAGGGCGTGATCCTCACCGCCACCGAGGACCAGAACCCACGGGTCGACCCCGGCGGCCTGTGCGGCCGAGGTCACCGCGTCGACGTCGGCCCGCAGGGCCCGGCCGTCAAGATCCACAGTGACGCCGGAGGCAGTCGCCAGGTGGCCGAGATCGGCCACCAGACCGTCGGAGACATCAGTCATGGCTTGCGCCCCGGCCCTGGCCGCGGCCCGGCCCTGGCCGTACGGCGGTCGCGGCACCAGATGCCGACTCCGCAGATCCCCGAAGTCGTCAATCCCGTTGCGCCACAGTGCAAGTCCTGCTGCTGAATACCCCAGTTCGCCGGCCACCGCGATCACCGATCCGGCGCGCGCGCCGCTGCGCAGGACCGGCGCACGGCCGCCCAGATCGCCCAGCGCCGTCACTGAAACCACCCACTGCGGACAGGCGACCAGATCCCCGCCCACGATCCCCACACCCAGTGCGCCCGCTTCGGCCCACAATCCCTCGCCGAGTTCGGCCGCCAGCGCCGCCGATGTGGTCGTCGGTGCACCGAAGCCGACCACGAATGCCGTCGGGCGCGCGCCCATGGCCTCGATGTCAGCGGCGTTCTGCGCGATCGCCTTTCGGCCGACGTCGTGCGGAGTCGACCAGTCCAGGCGGAAATGGCGACCTTCGACCAGCATGTCGGTGCTGACGACGACCCGCCCGTCGGGGGCATCCACCACGGCGGCGTCATCACCGGGCCCGACCCCGACACCGGCGGATCTGGGTCGTCCGGTGATGAGCCGGTCGATGACGGCGAACTCCCCCACCTGCCGGAGCGTGGGGCCAGAACCGTCCACCACTGCGTCTCCTTGTCCCAGGTACCTTGAGCACGTCAGTCTAGGACCCGCGACGCCCAATCCTGAGGAGACGAGGTGCACGGCGACTCCGCCGACGCTTCGGCCGTCGGCTCAGATACCGACGGGCTGGCTGTCGGCTCAGACACCGACGGGCCGCCCCGCGCCCTGGTAATTGCAGCACTCGCTCTGGCGGTGCTGGGTCTGGGCGCGATCCTGACGCTGGCGGCGACGCGGCGCCCATCCGTGCCGCCGGTGGCCGTCGCGGCGGTACCCGCGCCCGCGGCCGAGGCACCGCAATGTCAGGCACTGCTCGCGACACTGCCGGATTCCCTCGGCGATCGGCGCCGGGCCGAGACCGCTCAACCCACTCCGGCGGGCACCGCGGCGTGGGTTGGCGGTGGCGATCCGGTCATCCTGCGCTGCGGATTGGACCGGCCGGCCGAGTTCGTCGTCGGCGCCCCCGTCCAGATGGTCGATGACGTCGGTTGGTTCCGGCTCGATGACGCCGATACCCGGCGCAGCACCTGGGTCAGCGTGGATCGGCCGGTGTACATCGCACTGACCTTGCCGGCGGACTCCGGACCGACGCCGATTCAGACCATGTCAGAGGTCATCGCGCGCACCATGGGGGCCATCCCGGTCCGGCCGGGGCCGCTGCGCTGAGGTGTCGTCAGCGCAGCCCCGTCCCACGGGCCAGTGCGGTGTCCACCATGGTTCCCAACAGTGCCGGATAGTCCACCCCGCTGGCACCCCACATCCGCGGGAACATCGAGATGGTCGTGAATCCCGGCATCGTGTTGATCTCGTTGACGATCGGCCCACGCTCGGTGAGGAAGAAATCGACTCGAGCTAATCCTTGGCAGTCCAGTGCGGTGAACGTCGCAATCGCCAACTGCCGCAACTCATCAGCGGTGCCGTCATCCAAAATCGCGGGCACGTCGAGTTCAGCGGCGTCGTCGAGGTACTTGGTTTCGAAGTCGTAGAAACCGTTGTCGCGGTCATCGAAGCCAGCCACTCGGATCTCGCCGATTGTGCTGGCTTTCACTGAACCGTCCGGGAACTCCAGGACACCGCATTCCAGTTCGCGGCCCTCTATCGCGGCCTCGACGATGACCTTTGGATCGTGCCGGCGTGCCTCGGCGATCGCCGCCGTAAGGTCACCGGCCGAGACGACCCGGCTGACCCCGATCGATGAGCCGCCACGCGCAGGTTTGACGAACAGCGGGAAACCAAGGCGTTCAACATCTTCGGCCCTCGGCCTGTTCTGCCTTGGCCGCAGCACAACATAGTCGCCAATGGGCAACCCTGCCGCGCCGAGCACCATCTTGGCGAACTCCTTGTCCATCCCGGCCGCACTGGCGAAGACCCCGGCGCCCACGTAGGGCACGCCGGCGAGTTCCAGCAGACCCTGGATGGTGCCGTCCTCGCCGTAGGGTCCGTGCAGAATCGGAAACACCACATCCACCGAGGCCAGGATCCTAGCGGCCAGTTCCAATGGGGTGGCAGACTCACCGGTAACCGCGGGAAGTCGCCGGTCGGTGATGACCAAATCCTCCGGCTGCACATCGGTTCGCAGCCAGGTCCCCTCGGCGGTGATTCCGACCGGAATCACCTCGAAGCGGTCCGGGTCGAGGTGGCGCAGGATGCTGCCGGCCGACACACACGAGATCGCATGCTCGGAACTGCGACCACCGTAGACAACGGCGACACGGATCCGGGAGTGGTCGGGACGAGCATTCACAAACTAGAGAGGCTACAGCCCGCAATGACTGGGCCGTCAGTCCGCGTCCAGCGCACGACGGACGTCGGCCACCAGGTCATCGGTGTCCTCGATGCCGGCCGAGATCCGCGCGAAGCCGCTCGGCACCTCATCGCCCCAGCGCGCCCTGCGGTCTACGCAAGTGTGGATGCCGCCGAAACTTGTTGCCGCCAAGAGCAGTTCACTACGTCGCACCAGCGCATGAACCGCTTCGGCGTCGGCGAGTTCAACCGACACCAGACCACCGAACCGGCGCATCTGATTTGCCGCGACCGGGTGGGACGGATCCGCGGGCAACCCGGGATAACGAACCGCCCGCACCTTGGGATGGCCCTGCAATTCGACGGCCAACGCCATCGCGTTGCGACATTGGCGTTCGAAGCGCAGACCAAGGCTGCCGATACTGCGCACCAGCAGCCAGGCCTCGAATGCACCGAGAATGGGACCGGCCAGCAGTCTCTCGCGCTCGACGGCGGCCATCAGGTCAGCCCTGCTGCCCGCGACGTACCCTGCCAGCAAATCGCTGTGTCCGGCAAGCGCCTTGGTGGCACTGGCCACCACCAGATCGGCGCCGAGCGACAACGGTTGCTGACCGAGTGGTGTCGCGGTGGTGTTGTCCACCACCAGATGGCCCCCGCGGTGGTGGCAGATCTCGCCGAGTCGATGCAGGTCCACCACGTCCAATCCCGGATTGGTCGGCGTCTCGGCCAGCACCACGTCGGCGGCCTCGGCGGCCTCGTACAGTTGCGCGGCCGTCGCCTCACGCACGGTGACACCGAGCGGTGCAAGGCTTTCCGAGCCGTAGCGGCGCACCTGGTAGTAGCCGTCAGCTGGAATGACCAGGACTGAGCCTGGCTTGACCAGCACGCGAAGCGCGGCTGTGACAGCGGCCATTCCGGAACCGAAGGCCAACGCCGAGGCTGCCCCCTCCAGACCTGCCAGTGCTGATTCCAACTGACTCCAGGTCGGGTTGGAGTAGCGGCCGTAGACGTGCGGTTCACTTCCTTCATCATCCGAGAGGTGATAGGCCGACGCCGGCACCGGTACCGCAGCGATGGGCTGGCCCGAGATTGCCTCGCTGTCAACGGCTTTGACGGTTCGGGTGGAATCGCCGTAGCGCTGGGCCGAATAACTGTCGGTCATCACTTCACTCTGCTTTGGTGCTGCGTCCCAGCAGCAGCGCGACCGCCTCGTCGACGGACAGACCCTGATGGCACACCCGGTGGACGGCATCCGTGAGCGGCATCTCCACATTCTGACTCGCGGCCAATTGCAGTATCGATGTGCAGGAGGTGACACCCTCGGCGACGTGACCTTCGGTCGCTCGTAGGACCGCGGCAAGGTCATCGCCTCGGCCCAGCCGACGGCCGAAGTCGCGATTGCGAGACTGTGCCGATGTGCAGGTGGCCACCAGGTCACCTACCCCGGCGAGCCCGGCCAGCGTTGTGACCTTGGCGCCCAACGCGATTCCCAACCGCATGATTTCGGCCAGACCGCGGGTGATGATGGCGGCAGCGGTGTTCTCGCCCAAACCCACCCCGGCAGCCATCCCGCAGGCCAGCGCGATGACGTTCTTGCACGCCCCGCCGATCTCTGAACCCACCACATCGGTGTTGGTATAGGGCCGCAGATATCCGGTATCCAGCGCACGTTGCAGAGCCGCCGCCCGTCCGGAGTCCGTGCACGCCACTACCGTCGCGGCGGGTTGTTCCGCGGCGATCTCAGCGGCCAGGTTGGGCCCGGAGACCACCGCGACCTGACGCGGATCCACCTCGGTGACCGCAACGATCACCTGGCTCATCCGAAGATGCGTTCCGAGTTCGATGCCCTTGGCCAGGCTGACCAACGTCGCTCCGGACCCGATCTCCGCGCGCCACGATTCAAGGTTCGTACGCAGTGTCTGCGCCGGCACACCCAGCATCACCGTTCGGGCACCGGCCAGCGCCTCGGCCGGATCAGCGGTGGCCCGGATCGACGCGGGAAGCACCACTCCGGGCAAATAGCCGTCGTTGGTACGGGAGGTGTTGATCTCATCGGCCGTCTCCGGTCGGCGGGCCCACAACCGGACCTCGGTGCCGGTCTCAGCGAGCATCTTGGCTACCGCGGTTCCCCACGCGCCGGCGCCCATCACCGCCGCCGTCCCCAGCGAGTCGCTCATCTCCCACCACCTCACCTCCGCGCGCCGCGGCGTCGCCGTTCACCCTAATCACGGTGGCGCTGGCAGGATGACAGCCATGAGCGGTGAGCCAGATATCGGCCTGATCATCGCCGTCAAACGTCTGTCCGCCGCCAAAACCCGGTTGGCAACGCTGTTCGGAGCGGACATTCGCGAACGCGTAGTGCTGGCGATGCTCCTCGATACCGTCACCGCCGCCCGCGCCGTCACCGCAATCGCATCGATCACCATTGTCACACCGGATCCCACGGCCGCGGCGGCGGCGCGTGAACTCGGAGCGGCCGTTCTGATAGATCCCACACCGCCGGATCACCCCGACCCGTTGAACAATGCCGTGCTGGCTGCGTCCGACTCGTTGTCGGCCACGACGGCGAACATCGTTGTGCTGCAGGGTGATTTACCCGCGTTAAAGAGTGGAGAGCTCAGCGAGGCGCTCACCGCGGCCCGACGTAACCCGCGAAGTTTCGTTGCCGACCGCCAAGGCACCGGCACCGCGGCACTGTTCGCGCTCGGCGTGGCACCTGCGCCGCGCTTCGGAGCGGACTCAGCCGCGCGGCACCGGGACTCCGGTGCGGTGGAACTCATCGGCGCCTGGCCGGGTCTGCGCTGCGATATCGACACACCCGAGGATCTCGCCGAAGCGCGCCTACTGGGTGTAGGAACGGCAACGGCCGCAATCATCGGCTAGCTGGGCTGGGAGTTCACCCCGGATTGGTCGGCAGCGATCCGCGGATCAGCGACATAGGGGATGATGGGGCCATGACAGAGGCGGAGACCAAGTCCCGAGCATCAGGAGACAACGGAGGTTCCGAGAATCCGGCACCTCCGGCGGCACCTCCAGCCGCCACCGCTGCCGCTGTCGACAACCCGCTACCAGCGGATCGCTACCTCAACCGCGAGCTGAGCTGGGTTGATTTCAACGCCCGGGTGCTGGCACTGGCAGCCGATACCTCAATGCCACTGTTGGAGCGCGCGAAGTTCCTGGCGATCTTCGCGTCCAATCTCGACGAGTTCTACATGGTCCGTGTCGCGGGCCTCAAGCGGCGTGACGAGATGGGCCTTACGGTGCGCTCCGCTGACGGTCTCACCCCCCGCGAACAACTTCGCCGTCTCGAAGATCGCACCCGCGCCCTCGCCACCCGGCACGCACAGGTGTTCCTGGACTCCGTCCGGCCGGCCCTGGCCCAGCACGGAATCCACTTCATCGGTTGGGCCGATCTCTCCGAGACCGAGCGGGCGGATCTGTCCAACTATTTCCAGGAACAGGTGTTCCCGGTTCTGACACCGCTCGCCGTCGACCCCGCCCACCCGTTTCCATTCGTCAGCGGGCTGAGCCTGAACCTGGCCGTCACCGTCAGGTCACCCGAGGACGGCGGTCAGCACTTCGCCCGGGTGAAAGTGCCGGACAACGTCGACCGATTCGTCCGGCTCAACAGCACCGATGGCGAGAATGAGCTCATCCGATTCCTACCGATGGAGGAGCTCATCGCGGCGTTCCTGCCCGCGCTGTTCCCCGGCATGGAAATCGTTGAGCGCCACGCGTTCCGCGTTACCCGCAACGCCGATATGGACGTCGAGGATCGCGACGAGGATCTGCTGCAGGCATTAGAGCGCGAACTCGCCCGCCGGCGGTTCGGCCCGCCGGTGCGCCTCGAGATTTCCGGCGACATGTCCGACCACATGATGGGTCTGCTGTTGCGCGAACTCGACGTCGACCCCGGCGACGTGGTGCAGCTACCGGGATTGCTGGATCTCTCGGCGCTGTGGCAGGTCTATGCCGTCGACCGCCCGGCGCTCAAGGATCCACCTTTCATCCCGGCCACTAACCCGGCGTTCGCTGAACGTGAGACACCGAAGAGCATCTTCGCCACCCTGCGCGACGGGGACGTGCTGGTGCACCATCCCTACGAGTCGTTCTCCACGAGCGTGCAACGGTTCATCGAACAAGCCGCAGCCGATCCTCATGTATTGGCGATCAAACAGACCCTGTACCGCACCTCCGGCGACTCACCGATAGTGAACGCGCTGATCGAGGCGGCCGCGGCCGGTAAACAGGTGGTCGCCCTGGTCGAGTTGAAAGCACGCTTCGACGAGAAGGCCAACATCAAGTGGGCGCGCGCGCTGGAAGACGCCGGTGTCCACGTGGTGTACGGACTGGTCGGACTCAAGACCCACTGCAAGACCTGCCTCGTGGTCCGACGAGAGGGGTCGACCATCCGGCGCTACTGCCATATCGGCACCGGCAACTACAACCCGAAAACCGCTCGGCTGTATGAGGATGTCGGCCTGCTGACAGCCGCCCCAGATATCGGCGCAGATCTGACCGACCTGTTTAACTCGCTCACCGGTTATTCGCGCAAAGTGGGTTACCGCAACCTGCTGGTTGCGCCGGAGGGAATCCGGAAGGGAATCCTCGAGTGCATCGAACGCGAGGCGGCCGCGCACCGCGAGGGCAGAGGCGGCCGGATCCGGATCAAAGCCAACGCGATCGTCGACGAACAGATCATCGACGGGCTCTACCGCGCCTCGCAGGCCGGGGTTCGGGTCGAGGTGGTGGTGCGCGGAATCTGCGCACTGCGCCCCGGTGTCGAGGGCTTCTCTGAGAACATCACGGTGCGCTCAATTCTCGGGCAGTTCCTAGAGCACTCCCGCGTTATGCACTTCGAGGCAATCGACGAGTTCTGGATCGGCAGCGCCGACATGATGCACCGCAACCTCGATCGCCGCGTCGAAGTTATGGCACAGGTCAAGGACCGTCGGCTGACCGCATACCTCGGCGAGATGTTCGACTCCACCATGGATCCGGAGACCCGCTGCTGGGAATTGGGACCGGACGGGCAGTGGACCCCCGCACCGCAGGAGGGCCACAGGGTTCGCGATCATCAGGTATGGCTGATGGATAAACACCGCCAGTCCTGACCCGTGACGACATCCAAGAAGGCGAAATCCGCCGAACCAGTCCTGGCTGCGGGTGCGGTGTTGTGGCAGCCCGATCCCGAGTCCGGTGACACCCGCGTCGCGGTGGTCCACCGTGCCCGATACGACGACTGGTCACTGCCGAAGGGCAAACTCGATCCCGGTGAGACCGAGCCGGTTGCCGCGGTCCGCGAGATCTTCGAGGAGACCGGACAGCGCGCACATCTGGGCCGACGCCTACCGACGGTGACCTATCCAATCCCGGTCGGCACCAAAATCGTTCACTACTGGGTTGCCCGCGGCCACGGCGGAAACTTCATCGCCGGCGAGGAAGTCGACCAACTGCTGTGGCTGCCGATTGCGGAGGCCTCCAAGCGGCTCACCTACCCGACGGACCGAAAAACCGTCGCCAGGTTCGCCAAGCTTCCGGCCGACACCCAGACCGTTCTGATCGTCCGCCATGGTTCCGCTGGCCGCAAGGCCCGGTACAAAGGCGTTGACCGCGAACGTCCACTGGACTCGACGGGACGATCCCAGGCGGAATCACTTGTCCCTCAACTGCTGGCGTTCGGGGTCTCCGACGTCTACGCCGCCGACCGGGTCCGCTGCTCCCAGACCATCGAACCATTGGCGCGGGAAATGAGTGTGCCGATCTCGTTGGAACCCACGCTCACCGAGGAGTCCTACAGCTCAGATCCCAAAGCGGCTCGCCGGCGGGTGATAGAGATCGCCGCCCGCGGCGGCACTCCGGTGATCTGCACACAGGGCAGAGTGATCCCCTATCTGATCGACTGGTGGTGCACCCGTGACGGCGTCACCCCGGATAAGTCCCGCAACCGCAAAGGCAGTACGTGGATCTTGTCGCTCGTCAACGGACGAGTCATCGCGGCGGATCATCTCGCCAGTCCCCTGGCGACCGGATCTTGTCCGTGAACAACAAAGTGCCGCGGACCTAATGGTCCGCGGCACTTTGCCATAGGGGTTTAGCGCCGTTTGGCCGGAGCCTTGCGAGCCGGAGCCTTCTTCACGACGCGCTTGACTGCGACCTTGCGGGCCGGGGCCTTTCGAACAGCCTTCTTGACTACCCGCTTAACGGCCACCTTCTTGACGACCCGCTTGGCGGGAGCCTTCTTGACGACGCGCTTGGCCGGGGCCTTCTTGACCGCTTTCTTGACGGCCGTCTTCCGAACGGCCTTCTTGACGACCCGCTTAACGGCCGCCTTCTTGACCGCTTTCTTCACGACCCGCTTGACGGCGGCCTTCTTGACAACGCGCTTGGCGGCGGCCTTCTTCGCCGGAGCCTTACGGGCGGGAGCTTTCTTGACAGCCTTCTTTACAGCCACAGTGCTCTTCCTTACTGCGCCATCAGCGGCGCCTCGTTTTACAGCCGGTCCTTCGGACGGGAGTTTTTGCGAACCAGAGACAATTGCCTTGAACTGCGCTCCAGGCCGGAACGCGGGGACGGACGTCGGCTTAACCATCACCGTCTCACCGGTGCGGGGGTTACGCGCGACACGAGCAGCACGGCGTCGTCGTTCGAATACACCGAAACCGGTGATTGTCACGCTTTCACCTTTTTGCACAGCGCGAACGATGGCGTCGATCAAGTGCTCGACGGCGTCGGTCGCCTGCCGGCGATCGGTTTCCAATCTCGCCGTGAGAACCTCGATCAACTCTGCTTTGTTCATTCAGATCCTCCGAAACAGTGGTCCGCTCTGGACCGACTGGAAAGTACGGTAAACCCTCAGAACACAGAAATCCATGAGCCACGCGCAATTTCAGCAAAAACTCGCAGAAATTTTTCTTCGGTTTTTACCGCGCGTGGGAGCACATTTCGGTGTTGTCGCGACGGTGCGAAGCACAACTTCGCGGGCTTGCTGAACCGATCAGCAGGCGAGCGTGATGCGTGGTTTCCAATTCGAACGTGCCGTTTCGAAGGCTTCGATTTCCGAAAGTTTTCGCAGCGTAAGGCCAATATCGTCGAGTCCCTCGAACAGTCGCCATGCGGTGTAGGCGTCAATTGTGAACGGCACCACCGCCGTTCCGGCTGCAATGGTTCGCTCTTTGAGATTGACGGTGATTTCCAACCCCGGACTTGCCTCGATGAGCTTCCAGAGAAGTTCAACATCATCTTGCGACACTTCGGCCGCCAACAGCCCTGCCTTGCCGGCATTCCCGCGAAAGATGTCGGCAAAACGTGACGAGATCACCACCCTGAAGCCGTAGTCCATCAATGCCCAGACCGCATGCTCGCGTGAGGATCCGGTGCCGAAATCCGGCCCCGCGACCAATACCGAACCGCGATCGAAGGGGCTCAGATTGAGGATGAAGGCGGGATCGTTACGCCACGCGGCAAACAGGCCGTCCTCGAAACCCGTCCGCGTGACACGCTTGAGGTAGACCGCGGGGATGATCTGATCGGTGTCGACATTCGACAGGCGAAGCGGCACACCGATTCCGGTATGGGTGCGAAAGGCTTCCATATTTCGTCTCCGCGTTCAGTCGTCGAGATCGGCGGGTGATGACAGCATGCCGCGCACCGCGGTGGCGGCGGCGACATCCGGCGACACCAGATGGGTGCGACCACCCTTGCCCTGGCGGCCCTCGAAGTTCCGGTTTGATGTTGACGCACAACGCTGTCCGGGCGAGAGTTGGTCGGGATTCATGCCTAAGCACATCGAGCATCCCGCCTGCCGCCACTGAGCCCCGGCTGCGACGAAGATCTCGCCGAGTCCTTCGGATTCAGCCTCAGCTCGCACCCGCATCGACCCGGGAACGATCAGCATCCTGATCCCATCGGCCACACGGCGACCACGCAGCACCTCGGCCACCGCACGGAGATCCTCGATTCGGCCATTGGTACAGGAGCCCACGAACACGGTGTCGACGGCGATATCGCGCATTGGCGTTCCCGGGCGCAGATCCATGTATTCCAGTGCCTTCTCAGCGGCTTGTCGTTCTCCATCGGTGGCCATCATCTCGGGATCAGGCACCGTTTCCGACAGCGGTACGCCCTGTCCGGGGTTGGTTCCCCAGGTGACGAACGGGCTCAGGGTCGTCGCATCGATGTAGACCTCGGTATCGAACTGCGCGCCATCATCGGTGCGGAGTCGATCCCATGCTGCGACCGCCGCGTCCCACTCGGCGCCGGTTGGCGCGTAGTGGCGGCCTCGCAGGTACTCATACGTCGTAGCATCGGGAGCAACCAAGCCTGCCCGCGCGCCGGCTTCGATACTCATATTGCAGATCGTCATCCGACCTTCCATCGACAGCGATTCGATGGTGCTGCCGCGGTATTCGATGACGTGCCCCTGTCCGCCAGCAGTGCCGATCTTGGCGATCACCGCCAGGATGATGTCCTTTGCGGTCACACCCGGTGGTAGCGGCCCGTCGACGTTGACCGCCATCGTCTTGAACGGACGCAGCGGAAGAGTCTGGGTGGCCAGTACGTGTTCCACCTCCGAGGTTCCGATGCCCATCGCCAGTGCACCGAACGCACCGTGGGTCGAGGTGTGGCTGTCGCCGCAGACGATCGTCATACCGGGCTGGGTCAGACCCAATTGCGGACCCATCACATGCACGATGCCCTGCTCCGGGTCGCCCATGGAATGCAGTTCGATACCGAACTCCGCGCAGTTGCGCCGCAACGTATCCACCTGGGTCCGCGACACCAGGTCGGCGATCGGCTTGTCGATATCGACGGTCGGAACGTTGTGATCCTCGGTGGCCAGCGTCAAATCGGGCCGCCGTACGCCCCGCCCCGCGAGCCGCAGCCCGTCGAAGGCCTGCGGACTGGTGACCTCGTGGATCAGGTGCAGATCGATGTAGATCAGGTCGGGCTCGGTAATGCCGCCCGCTACCACGACATGGTCCGCCCACACCTTCTCCGGCAGAGTTCTCGGTTCGTGGATCATTATCCGATTCTCGCTATCTCACTATTTGGGACGCTAGTATCTTCATGTGGGAAATGACGATGTGGGAAATAGTAGCGGCATCGGCGTCCTCGACAAAGCGGTGGGTGTGCTGCACGCGGTCGCCGAGTCCGGCTGTGGTCTGGCCGAACTTTGCGGGCGCACCGGATTACCGCGGGCCACAGCGCATCGACTGGCTGCCGGTCTGGAATTTCACCGCCTGCTCACCCGGGACGATGCAGGTCGCTGGATCCTCGGCCCGGCACTGGCCGAGCTGTCCGCCCGCGTCAACGATCCACTTCTTGCCGCGGCTGCCGCGGTTCTACCGGGACTTCGCGAGATCACCGGCGAGAGCGTCCAGCTTTACCGTCGCGAAGGCACCGCGCGGGTATGCGTGGCAACGCTGGAACCCCCTGCGGGACTTCGCGATACCGTCCCAATCGGGGCGCGCCTTACTATGACGGCCGGCTCGGGCGCCCGGGTGCTGCTGGCCTATAGCGACGCCACCACCCGACAGGCGGTGCTGGACTCGGCGAAGTTCACCGAGCGCACCCTGGCCGAGGTTCGCCGCCGCGGCTGGGCGCAGAGCGCGGCCGAACGCGAACCCGGCGTGGCTAGCGTTTCTGCTCCGGTGCGCGACCGCGACGGTGTGGTGATAGCCGCGGTATCGATATCCGGTCCGATCGACAGGATGGGCCGACGCCCGGGTGATCGGTGGGCGGCGGATCTGCTGGCCGCCGCGGAGGCCCTGACCCAACGCCTGTGACCGCCGGCGGCCTGAGACACTGAGATTCATGGGAAGCAAGCAACGCAATCAGATCGTCATGACCGACGACGAGATCACCGAATTCGTCGCGCGGAGCCGAACCGGCACGATGGCCACCATCGGGCCGGACGGCCAGCCGCACCTGGTGGCGATGTGGTACGGCGTCCTCGACGGCGAGATCTGGGTGGAAACGAAGGTCAAATCGCAGAAGGTGGTCAACCTCCGTCGGGATCCGCGGGTGAGCTTTCTGATCGAGGACGGCATGACCTACGACAGTCTGCGCGGGGTGTCATTCGAGGGCGTCGCGGAAATCCTTGACGATCCAGACACCATCTTCGCCGTCGGCGTCAGTGTGTGGGAGCGCTACAACGGTCCCTACACCGATGACCTCAAACCCGCGGTCGACATGATGATGAACAAGCGCGTCGCGGTGCGCATCGTCACCAATCGGATTCGGTCCTGGGATCACCGAAAGCTCGGCCTGCCCGCCATGCCACTGGCCGGCACCACCGCGCCCGCGTCCACGCCGTAAGTCTCGGCGGATGCCGTAAGTCCCCCGCACCCCGGCGACGAGCAGACGCACAAGTTCCCGACACGCCGTTGGAAGTGAGTTTTTGCGTCTGCTCGCGCAGATGGATGCGAAAAAAGTACCCCCGATGGGATTCGAACCCACGCTACCGCCGTGAGAGGGCGGCGTCCTAGGCCGCTAGACGACGGGGGCTAGAACAAGTGACAGCGCGCGGTCAGGCACGCCGGAAGCACAGCATATCCCAGCGGCATATGCCGTCATAATTGCTGGGGTACCAGGACTCGAACCTAGAATGGCTGTACCAGAAACAGCTGTGTTGCCAATTACACCATACCCCATTGGCGACCTATAACGGCTGGTCAAGACCAGCTATCGATGGACGCAGTGCAGAGTACCAAAGTTTCTCACGTCACCCCGTCACGGGCCGCGCGCAGCCGGCCCAGGCTGCGCCTCCTGCCCAACAGTTCCAGTGACTCGTACAACGGCGGGCTTATGGTCGACCCGGTCACCGCGACCCGGATGGGGCCGAACGCCTTACGCGGCTTGAGGCCCAACCCATCGATCAGGGCCGCCTTGAGCGCATCTTCGATACCGGTCGCAGTCCACGGCGCAACATCGTCGAGCGCCGCGCAGGCTGAGTCGAGCACTCCGGCTGCATCCGCGCCGAGCTCCCTGGCTGCGGCCGCGGGATCGATGGCGTAGCAGTCGTCGTTGAAGAACTTCATCAGATCCCAGGCATCCGACAGCACCACAATGCGGGTCTGCACCAGCTGGGCGGCCGTTGCGAAAGCCGCCTCATCCAAACCGGTGTCGTACCCATGGACGTCGAAGAACGCGCGCAGCCGGGCGGCGAACTCCGCCTCACTCAAACGACGGATGTGTTCGGCGTTGATGGCATCGGCTTTCTTCTGATCGAACCGAGCCGGATTGGAATTCACATCGATGACGTCGAAGGCGCGCACCATCTCCTCGAGGCTGAAGATGTCATGATCGTCGGCAATCCCCCAGCCCAGCAGCGCCAGGTGGTTCAGCAGGCCCTCGGGCAGGAAGCCGCGGTCGCGGTGCAGAAATAGATTCGACTGTGGGTCCCGCTTCGACAGCTTCTTGGTGCCCTCCCCCAGAACCGTTGGCAGATGGGCATACTCGGGGATGCGCTCGCCAACGCCAATCCGGATCAGCGCACGGTGCAGCGCGATCTGTCGGGGTGTCGATGGCAGCAGATCCTCTCCGCGCAGCACATGGGTGATCTTCATCAGCGCATCGTCGACCGGGTTGACCAAGGTGTACAACGGCTCGCCAGTGGCACGCGTCAACGCAAAATCGGGCACGGTACCGGCCGCGAATGTCGTTTCGCCACGTACTAGGTCGTGCCAACTGATGTCCTCGTCGGGCATCCGCAGTCGCAGCACGGGCTTTCGGCCCTCGGCGGCATATTCCGCACGCTGCGCCTCGGTGAGACCGCGGTCGTGATTGTCGTACCCCATTTTCGGGTTGCGACCGGCGGCGAGATGTCGGGCCTCGACCTCTTCAGGCGTTGAGTAAGCCTCGTAGACCTCGCCGGCTTCCACCAGTCGCGCCACCACGTCGCGGTAGAGATCGCCGCGTTGGGACTGCCGGTACGGACCATGCGGCCCACCGACTTCCGGACCCTCGTCCCAATCCAGGCCCAGCCATCGCAGCGCGTCCAGAATCGCGGCGTAGCTATCCTCGGAGTCTCGCGCCGCATCGGTGTCCTCGATGCGGAACACGAACGTCCCGCCGGTGTGCCGCGCATAGGCCCAGTTGAATAGCGCAGTGCGCACCAGTCCGACGTGTGGAGTCCCCGTCGGCGACGGACAGAACCGCACCCGCACTCCCACTGCCATCACTTGCCTTTCCGGACCACTGGGTTGGTCAGTGTTCCGATGCCCTCGATGGTGACGCTGACGGTGTCGCCGTCTTCGATGGGACCGACGCCGGCGGGTGTACCGGTGAGGATCAGGTCGCCGGGCAACAGGGTCATCACCGCCGACACCCACTCGATAATGGCGCCGATATCGTGGATCAACAGCGAGGTGCGACTGTCCTGCCGGACGACCCCGTTGACCTCGGTGCGGATCTGAAGATCTGACGGGTCGAGGTCGGTGACGATCCACGGGCCCACCGGGCAGAAAGTGTCGTGGCCCTTGGCCCGCATCCACTGCCCGTCAGCCTGCTGTTGATCTCGGGCTGAGATGTCATTGGCGATCGTGTAGCCGAGGATGTTATCGGCCGCCCGCGCAGCGGTGACGTCCTTGCATGGCCGGCCGATCACCACCGCCAGTTCGCCCTCGTGGTGCACCGGAGAGGCGTTGGCGGGTAATTGAATCGGAATGCCGGGTCCGATGATCGCGGTATTGGGTTTGAGGAAGATGATCGGATCCTCCGGTGCGGCATCGCCGCCCATCTCGATGACGTGTTCGAGGTAGTTCTTGCCCATGCAGACCACCTTGCTGGCAAGGATGGGTGCCAGCAGTCGCACATCCGCCAGCGGCCATGACCGGCCGGTGAAGGTGGGAGAGCCGAAGGGATGCTCGGCGATCTCGCGGGCGACTTCGGCATCCGCGTCACCTTCGACGCTGACGAAGGCGACCCCGTCGGGGCTGGCGATACGACCAAGGCGCATTCCGGACAGCCTAGTGGCGCGACGAACCGCCCGCGAACGTGCGCGAACCACCCCCGCGCGACGGCGTGTCGGCGGTCCGACACGCACGCTCGCGCTAGAGACGGTCGCGAATCCGCTCACCCACCTCGGCCGTCGACAGCGTCGCATCGGCACGGGTGGCCAGGTGGTCGGCGACCGCCGCATCGACCCGGGCCGCCGCGGCGGATTCACCGATGTGGTTCAGCAACAGTGCGACGCTCATCACCGCGGCGGTCGGGTCGGCGATGCCCTTGCCGGCGATATCCGGCGCACTGCCGTGTACTGGTTCGAACATGGAAGGATTGGTTCCGGTGGCGTCAATATTGCCGCTCGCTGCAAGTCCTATTCCGCCGCTGACGGCGGCGGCGAGGTCGGTGATGATGTCGCCGAACAGGTTGTCGGTGACGATGACATCGAACCGGCCCGGATCAGTGACCATGTAGATGGTGGCCGCGTCGATGTGCTGATAAGCCACCTCGACATCCGCGTACTCGGCGCCGACCTCGGCCACCACCCGCGACCACAGGCCACCCGCGAAGGTCAGCACATTGGTCTTGTGCACCAGCGTCAGGTTCTTGCGGCGCTTGGCCGCCAGGTCAAACCCGTAGCGAACCACCCGGTTAACGCCGAACGCGGTGTTGAGGCTCACCTCGGTCGCCACTTCATGCGGGGTGCCGGCCCGGATCGCGCCGCCGGTTCCGGTGTAGGGGCCCTCCGTTCCCTCGCGCACCACGACGAAGTCAATCGCGGGTGATCCGGCCAGCGGGCTGCTCACGCCGGCGTAGAGCCGACTCGGACGGAGGTTGACGTGATGGTCAAGTTCGAATCGGGTCTTCAGCAGCAGGCCACGTTCCAGCACGCCGCTGGGCACCGACGGATCCCCAATTGCGCCGAGCAGGATCGCATCGTGGGTGCGTAGTTCGTCGAGCACGCCTTCGGGCAGCACCTCACCGGTTGCGTGATAGCGCCGCGCGCCGAGGTCGTAGGGGGTCTTCTCGACACCGGGCAGAACCACATCGAGCACCCCGAGGGCTTCACCGATGACTTCAGGGCCGATACCGTCGCCCGCGATCACTGCCAGTTTCACGACAGGTCAACAACTTCCAGCGTTCCCGCATCCACGGCCGCACCGATCGCGGTCCGGACCTCCGCCGGCACAACGCGATCCAGCCGCAGCATCACCGTCGCGCCCAAGCCGCTGGCGTCCTGACTCATCTGTGCGGCAAGGATATTCACCCCGGCACTACCCAGCAGGGTGCCGATCTTGCCCAGCGCGCCGGGCTGATCGGCGTAGTGCAGGATCAGGTTCACGCCCTCGGCGCGCAGATCGAAGCTGCGGCCGTTGATCTGCACCACCTTCTGGGTGAGCTGAGGCCCTGACAACGTGCCAGCGACGGTGACGGCCGAGCCGTCTGGTGCCACCACCCGGACGTCAACCAGGCTGCGGTGATTCGGGCTCTCCGTGCGGGTGCTCAGGTCGGTCTGCAAGCCACGTTCGGCAGCCAGCGCCGGAGCATTGACGAACGTCACCTGCTGATCCGTCATCGTCGAGAACAGTCCGCGCAGTGCCGAAAGTTTCAGCACCTCAACATCTTCGGCGGCAAGCTCACCACTGACCCGCACCGACAGGTTGCTCGGCGGCTCTGCCGAGAGGACGCCGACGAGCAGGCCGAGTTTGCGCACCAGATCCAGCCACGGTGCCACTTCCTCACTGACCACACCGCCGCCGACGTTGACCGCGTCCGGTACGAACTCACCGGCCATGGCCAGCTTGACGCTCGCGGCGACGTCGGTGCCGGCCCGGTCCTGCGCCTCCGACGTCGATGCGCCCAGGTGCGGGGTCACCACCGCCTGCGGCAGATCGAACAGAGGGCTGTCGGTACAGGGTTCGGTGGCGAACACGTCGAGTCCGGCGGCGCGGACATGTCCGCTGGTGATCGCGTCGGCCAGTGCCTGCTCGTCGATAAGGCCGCCGCGGGCGGCGTTGACGATGATCACTCCGGGCTTGGTCTTTGCCAACGCCTCCTTGCCGAGCAGTCCGGCGGTCTCCTTGGTCTTGGGCAGGTGCACCGAGATGAAGTCAGCCCGGGCCAGCACATCATCCAGTGGTAGCAGTTCGATACCGAGTTGCGCGGCTCGGGCAGGCGGGACGTAGGGGTCGTAGGCGATGATGTGAGTACCGAACGCGGCCAGTCGCGCCGCCACCAGTTGGCCGATGCGACCCAGTCCCACCACGCCGACGGTCTTGCCGTAGATCTCGGTGCCGTTGAACGCCGACCGCTTCCAAGCGTGCTCGCGCAGGGTGGCATCGGCGGCGGGGATCTGACGCGCCGCGGACAGCATCAACGCGATGGCGTGCTCGGCGGCGCTATGGATGTTGGACGTGGGCGCGTTGACCACCAGCACACCCGCGGCGGTGGCGGCATCGACATCGACGTTGTCCAAGCCGACGCCGGCGCGGGCAATGATCTTCAGCCTGGGCGCGGCGGCGATCACCTCGGCATCGACGGTGGTGGCCGAGCGCACCAGTAACGCGTCGGCGTCGACGACCGCCTCCAGCAGTTTGGGACGGTCCGGGCCATCCACCCAGCGCACCTCCACCTGGTCACCCAGGGCGGCGACGGTCGATTGGGCGAGTTTGTCGGCGATCAATACAACGGGCAGGCTCACCCGGACAGCGTAATGGGCACGGTGATGGCGTCTAATCATCAGTATGGACGTCACCGTGGTCGGCAGCGGCCCCAACGGGCTCAGTGCGGCGGTGATCTGCGCTCGGGCCGGGTTGCGGGTCCAGGTGCTCGAAGCCCAGCCCACCCTGGGCGGGGGCTCCCGCACCCTGCCCGACCCCAACTCCCCCGGCGTCCGCCACGACATCTGCTCGGCGATCCATCCGTTGGCGCTGGCGTCACCGTTCTTCGCGGAGTTCGATCTCGCCGCCCGCGGAGTCGGTCTGGTGGTGCCGGAGGTCTCGTATGCCAATCCACTGCCCGGCCGTCCGGCCGCACTGGCCTACCACAACCTGGACCGCACCTGCGCCGGCTTGCACCACGGTGAGGACTGGCGTCACCTGCTGGGTCCGCTAGTCGCCGACGCCGACGATGTCGTGGGCCTGCTGATCGGCGATAAACGCTCGATCCCCACCGATATCCCGGCCGCAGTGCATCTCGCCCGCCGGATGATCGAGCAGGGCACCCCGGCCTGGGGAACGTTGCGCGGAGAGGACGCCCGCGCACTGTTCACCGGCGTTGCGGCACATACGATTTCGCCCATGCCGTCGTTCGTCGGCGCCGGCGCAGGCCTGATGCTGGCGACTCTGGCACACACGGTGGGCTGGCCGGTGCCGGTCGGCGGTAGCCAGGCCATCGCCGACGCACTGATCGCCGACCTGCGCGCCCACGGCGGCGTCCTGCATACCGACACCGAAGTGACGTCACCGCCCGACGGAGTCGTGTTGTACGACACCGCTCCCACCGCGCTTCTCGGGATTTACGGCGAGGCCCTACCTGCGCGTTACGCCCGCGCATTGCAGCGCTACCGATACGGTCCCGGCGTTGCCAAGGTGGATTTCGTTCTCTCCGAAGATATTCCGTGGATCGACACGCGTCTGGCCGGCACAGCGACACTGCATCTGGGCGGTGATCGCGCTCGCATGGCACTCGCCGAACGTGAGATCGTCGCCGGCCGGCACGCGCAGTGGCCGATGGTGCTGGCCGCACAGTCCTATATCGCCGACCCGAGTCGGATCGATGCCCGGGGACACCGGCCGTTCTGGACCTACGCGCACGTGCCGGCCGGATCTTCGGTGGACCAGCACTCCACCATCACCGCCGTCATGGAGCGATTCGCACCGGGCTTCACCGACATCGTCGTCTCGGCCCGCAGCATTCCGGCCAATCGGCTTTCCGACCACGACGCCAACTACGTCGGCGGGGACATCGGGGTCGGCGGCAACGCGGTGATGCGCGCACTGCTCGGCCCCACCCCGCGAGTCAACCCGTGGACCACCCCGATCCCACGGGCGTACCTGTGCTCGTCGGCCACCCCGCCGGGCGGCGGCGTGCACGGCATGAGCGGTTACTACGCCGCACGCACCGTGCTAAAACGGGAGTTCGGCCTGAAGGTGCCGTCACTGGCGCCGTAGCAGCGGTACACGGGGGCAGAGTGGTACGAGAATTCCGTACCACTCTGGTACCGTAGTAGGTGGGGGAAGGAGGCCACATCATGGCTATCAGCGCCAGCGAGGCTCGCCAACGCCTTTTCCCCCTGCTAGAACAGGTCAACACCGACCACGAACCGGTCCGGATCACCTCCAAGGCAGGCGATGCGGTGTTGATGTCCGCCGACGACTACGACTCGTGGCAGGAGACCGTGTATCTGCTGCGCTCTCCAGAAAACGCCAAGCGTCTGATGGAAGCCGTTGCCCGCGACCGGGCAGACCACGTCGGCGTCGACGCTTCACTTGATGAGCTTCGGGAAATGGCCGGCGGCGAGGAGTGAGGGCGATCCGGTTCGACCCGGCCGCCTGGGACGACTTCCTCTACTGGCTCGGATCAGACCGCAAAACGGCCCGCCGGATTACCCGGATCATCGCCGAGATCCAGCGCGACCCCTTCACCGGGATCGGCAAGCCGGAACCCCTGCGGGGTGAGTTATCCGGCTACTGGTCACGCCGCATCGACGACGAACACCGTCTGGTGTACCGCGCTGACGATCACGAGGTACGGATTCTCAAAGCCCGATACCACCACTGAAACCCGCAGCAGCTACGCCGTATCGGTCAGCGGCCGGTCCACCCAGCTCATCAGATCGCGCAGCTTTTTGCCGGTGACCTCGATGGGATGTTCAGCGTTCTGCTTGCGCAAAGCCTCGAGTTCTTTGTTGCCGCCCTCCATATTGGCGACGAGCCGCTTGACGAAGGTGCCGTCCTGGATCTCGGCCAGGATCTGCTTCATCCGCTCTTTGGTGCCGGCGTCGATGACGCGCGGACCGGACAGGTAGCCGCCATACTCGGCGGTGTCGGACACCGAGTAGTTCATCCGGGCGATCCCGCCCTCGTACATCAGGTCGACGATCAGCTTGAGTTCGTGCAGCACTTCGAAGTAGGCCAGTTCCGGCGCGTAACCGGCCTCGACCATGACCTCGAAGCCGGTCTTGACCAATTCCTCAGTGCCACCGCACAACACGGCCTGCTCGCCGAACAGGTCGGTCTCGGTCTCATCCTTGAAGGTGGTCTTGATGACCCCGGCGCGAGTACCACCGATGCCCTTGGCATACGACAGCGCCAGCGCCTGACCCGCACCGGTCGGATCCTGCTCGATGGCCACCAGGCACGGCACACCCTTGCCGTCGACGAACTGACGCCGCACCAGGTGACCCGGCCCCTTCGGCGCCACCATGCCGACGGTCACGTTGGCGGGAGGCTTGATCAGACCGAAGTGGATGTTGAGGCCGTGGCCGAAGAACAATGCGTTGCCGGCCTCGAGGTTGGGCTCGATATCGTTTGTGAAGATGCCTGCCTGCGCGGTGTCGGGCGCCAGCAACATGATCACGTCGGCCCACTTGGCCACCGCGGCGGGAGTATCGACCTCCAGGCCCTGCTCGGTGACCTTCTCCCGCGACTTGGAGCCCTCTTTGAGGCCAACCTTCACTTGGACGCCGGAGTCGCGCAGGCTCAGCGAGTGCGCGTGGCCCTGGCTGCCGTATCCGATGACGCCCACTTTGCGACCCTGGATGATCGACAGGTCGGCGTCGTCGTCGTAGAACATCTCGATTCCGGTTGAAGCCACGGTGAATTTCCTTCTGTCTCTAGATTGATTCTGTCTTTTTCGTTATTGCTATTTAGAGTTCGTCATACCACGCGGACCGCGCGACAGTGCCACCACACCGGACTGCACGAGTTCGCGAATGCCATAGGGTTCGAGCACCCGCAGCAGTGCGTCCAGCTTTTCTTGCGTGCCGGTCGCCTCGATGGTCAACGACTCGGTTGACACGTCGATAACCTTGGCGCGAAACAGATTTGCCGCTTCGATCACCTGGCTGCGGGTCGCCGTGTCGGTGCGGACCTTGATCAGCCACAACTCGCGGGCCACCATATTGCCGTCTTCATGCTCGAAGATCTTGATCACGTTGATCAGCTTGTTGAGCTGTTTGGTGATCTGCTCGAGTGGAGTCTCCTCGGCGGTGACCACGATTGTCATCCGAGACATGTTCTTGTGTTCGGTAGCACCCACCGCCAGGGACTCGATGTTGAACCCGCGACGGGAGAACAGTGCGGCGACACGGGCCAGTACGCCGGGCTTGTCCTCGACGAGAACCGACAGGGTGTGGGTAACCGTATTGCCCATCAGGCACGTCCCTCGGAATTATCCTCGTCGAACAGTGGACGGATGTTGCGCGCCGCCATGATCTGATCGTTGCCGGTCCCGGCGGCGACCATTGGCCACACCTGGGCGTCGGCGCCCACGATGAAGTCGATTACCACCGGACGGTCGTTGATTGCACGCGCCTGGTTGATCACGTCGTCGACGTCTTCGGCTCGCTCACAACGCAATCCGACACATCCCAGCGCTTCGGCAAGCTTGACGAAGTCGGGGATGCGGTGGCTGTGGGTGGACAGGTCGGTCTGGCTGTAGCGCTCGCCGTAGAACAGCGTCTGCCACTGCCGGACCATGCCCAGGTTGCCGTTGTTGATCAAAGCGACCTTGATCGGCACCCCTTCGATGGCACAGGTGGCCAACTCCTGATTGGTCATCTGGAAACAGCCGTCGCCGTCGATCGCCCACACTTCGGCGTCCGGGCAGGCCATCTTCGCGCCCATGGCCGCCGGCACGGCGTAGCCCATGGTTCCCAACCCACCGGAGTTCAGCCAGGTGCGGGGCTTCTCATACGAGATGAACTGCGCGGCCCACATCTGGTGCTGACCCACGCCGGCGACATAGATGGCGTCCGGACCGGCGATCTTGCCGAGTTCGGAAATGACGTACTCCGGGCTGAGACTGCCGTCGGTCTGGGGATCCCAACTCAGCGGGTAGGTGGCGCGCAAGCCATCGAGATAGGACCACCAGTCGGCGAGGTCGGGATCGTCAACTCCTTCGTTGCCGATCCGGTCGTCGCCGCCGCGGTCCTTGCGTAGGACCTCGATCAGTTCGGCGATGACGGCTTTGATATCGCCGACAATCGGCACATCCGCATGGCGATTCTTGCCGATCTCAGCCGGGTCGATATCGGCGTGAATCACCTTGGCGCCAGGCGCGAATGAGTCCAACTTGCCGGTCACCCGGTCGTCGAAGCGGGCACCGAGGGTGATCAGCAGGTCACTCTTTTGTAAGCCGGCCACCGCGGCAACGGTGCCATGCATACCCGGCATGCCGAGATTTTGCCGGTGGCTGTCAGGGAAGGCCCCACGGGCCATCAGCGTGGTCACCACCGGGATGCCGGTCAGTTCGGCCAGTTCGGCCAGTTCATCGCAGGCCTCGCCGCGGATCACGCCGCCGCCGACGTAGAGCACCGGCTTGCGGGCCGCGACGATGAGTTTGGCGGCTTCCCTGATCTGGCGGCTGTGCGGTTTGGTGTTGGGCTTGTAGCCGGGCAGGTCCATCTCGGGCGGCCAGGAGAATGTGCACTGACCCTGCAGCAGATCCTTGGGGATGTCGACCAGCACCGCACCGGGGCGACCGGTCGAGGCGATATGGAATGCCTCGGCAATCATCCTGGGGATGTCGTCTCCGTTGCGAATCAGGAAGTTGTGCTTGGTGATCGGCATCGTCATGCCGGTGATATCGGCCTCCTGGAAGGCATCGGTGCCGATCAGGCTGCGGCCCACCTGACCGGTGATCGCGACCACCGGGACGGAGTCCATCTGGGCGTCGGCCAGTGGGGTGACCAGGTTCGTCGCGCCCGGACCCGAAGTGGCTATCATGACCCCGACCTTGCCGGTGGCGTGCGCGTAGCCGCTGGCGGCATGTCCTGCGCCCTGCTCGTGGCGAACCAGGACGTGACGCAGTTTCTGCGAATCGAACAGTGGGTCGTACACGGGCAGCACCGCGCCGCCGGGGATGCCGAAGATGACCTCGACGCCGAGTTCCTCCAGTGACCGGACCACCGCCTCGGCGCCGGTGAGTTGGTGGGCCGCGATGT
>Ga0114959_10000665_pt1 | contig 32260 bp, 41 predicted proteins | sample C_130625_EF_Meta_FD_87317 | JGI IMG/M metagenome (GOLD analysis project Ga0114959, IMG submission 87317) | Freshwater microbial communities from Lake Croche, Canada to study carbon cycling - C_130625_EF_MetaG | ecosystem: Environmental > Aquatic > Freshwater > Lake | place: Lake Croche, Canada... | reverse complement strand
TCGATAAAGAATGCAGACGATTAGTTCAAAACATTCACCTATTTGATGCGTTGCGAAGTGACCGAGGACCGTCGTGCAACGGATTGGAAGCAAGAACTCCATTTTTAGACCCTGAATTTGTGGATTGGTACCTTATGTTGCCTCCTGAAATTAGGTTTACACCTCATTGTGAAAAATTACTGTTGCGAAAAGCGTTTGAATCTTATTTACCGCCTTGCATTGCCAACCGAACCAAAGAAGCGTTTAGCGATGGTGTCAGTTCCACAAAAAGGTCATGGTACCAAATCATTCAAGAAAAAATTCCGGCTATATGGGATTTGGACACAGTCAACATGTTCAACCCTCCAACTACACCTGAACAGCGATATTATAGAATGATTTTCAACCAATATTATTCAAATATGGAAAATGTTGTTCCTTATATGTGGATGCCTAAATACACCACCAGTACAGATTGTAGTGCAAGAACACTTGAACATTATAACGAAAAGGAATAAATGTTTTCATTGACATGTCGACCAGTTAATGGTTTATTTTTTCCTACGGCTTTCCATTCTACTTTTTGCCCTCCTTTATTTTTTCGTTTGTATATTATTTGCCTTCCAGAACTAGACGAAATTACAGAGGTGGCGCGCTATTATAAAATTGTCTAAAAATGGTTTGCCACCAGAAAAAGAAAATGATTGTAATTTTATGATAAAAAATGGTGTAAATTTTAAACCTCCTTCTATGTTTTTTAGTAGCACACCTATGAATGGTGCAACACCTTTAAAAACACTAGCTGACTGGAATGCCGCATATGCTGAATTTAAAAGAGACGAAAAACGCGAAGCTGACTTAAATGCAAAAATTGCAGCTCAATCTATCCCAAGAGCTTCTTCGATGCCTACAACGTCTGGTGCGCTACCGTCATACTGGCCAAAATGTAATATGAAAGATGTTGATGGAAAATTTAAAGTTACACGTCCAGGAAAAGGACCATCAAGTGATTGTATACCACCGCAAGAATCTAGACAACCAGCTCTAGTACAACAAGCTCCGGTTAAACAATTACCACTATGTACAAATTATGATAGAGTAGGAGCGAATGTATATAAAAATGGAGTAGAAATGAGTACTGAATGTGATTCTTCTAATCTTCCATCATGTTCAAAATGGGTTAAAGCTTTAGATAGTAATTGGGGGGTAGTAGGAATGAAAGATGGAAGAGAATCATTTTGTAATGTAAATGGTCTTCCAGTAGATACAAATAACGTAATTAGAAACAAATTACAAGCAATTGAAGGAACTCGTGAAGAAGGTATACAAATAGCAAATAGTGATTTGGCAACATATCCATGGGTTAAACCTGAAAATAAAGGCAAAACTGGAAACCCATATAACATTACGAATAAAGAGGTAGGGAGATATAATCCATTTTATGGTGGTAAACGTTCTAGACGCAGAACTCGTAAATCGCGTCGTTAAATATTTAGACAACCTAAATATTAAATAGTAATCCTATTTAATATATATGGATTTAAACATTGATAATTATTCGTTACAAGAATTATTGAAATTATTCAAATTGGATGATAACTTTACACAAGCCGAATTCAAATATGCACGCAGAATCGTTCACGCTCTTCACCCCGATAAATGCGATAAAGAAATCAAATATTATCTTTTTTTTAAAAAGGCATACGAATTGTTGGAATCCGTGAATTCGTTCAAACACAAAATCGAAAACAATGTAGACGCCCAACTTACCTTTGATGAAATTATTGACGGAATGACCGACCACGATAAAAAAACAATCGTAGATTCGTTATCCGTCAATCCCAACTTTAACAAGGATTTCAACACCTTGTTTGAAAAGTATTATTTAAAGGAAGATGACACCGGCTATGGTAATTGGTTGCAATCCAACGATGATATGGACGTAAGTTATGCAGACCGTAAAAAACAATCGCGTGCTATTGTGGTAACTACGATTGACGAATGTCCCAAAGACAATTATACCGATTTAAAAAATGCGTACACCGTTAACAGTGTGTTGGGCGTATCCGAAGAAGATTTCGTGCAACGCCACAAAAATATCCAAGAGTTGAAGCGGGAGAGAGATACTCAAAATCTTACTCCTCTCAATAATGAGGAAGCCAGTCAACAATTGGCACAACAAGAAGAAAGGGAAAGTAAATGGGCAACCCAACAAGCGTTCAAGTTTGTAAAACAAACTGAAAAAAATAAGACACAGCAACAATCTTTTTGGAGTCATTTGTTAACTCTTAAACATTAATATAAAGATTAATATACCATACATAGTATGATAGCGATTGCTGTATTTACAAATGATATTACTGGATATGTTAAATTTACGGAAGATGGTGATAGAGTTCGTATTGATGTAAATGTTACAGGATTAAACCCAAATTCGTTACATGGATTTCATGTACATGAAGCAGGTGATTTAACGGATAAGTGTACAAGCATGTGTGCACATTTCAATCCTTTTAACCAAACCCATGGTGGTCCTGATTCGAAACATAGACATGTGGGCGATTTGGGTAATTTACAAGCCAATAAAAAAGGTGAAGCCAAATATTATTACTATGATGATGTAATTAAATTACGCGGATTCAAAAGAAATATTATTGGGAGAGGACTAATTATTCATGCAGATGAAGATGATTGTGGAAAAGGAGGAGACGATGAAAGCCTGAAAACGGGGAATGCAGGTAAACGTATTGCATGTGCTGTCATTGGATATGCCAAAGATAATTTTCCAAAAAAATAAGCATTTAAAGAAATTGGTGAAGAAAGTCAAGAATACGGTAGTACTGAATGTTTGTTATTTGATTGGTGTCGTAATATAGTTGGTTGTTCATATAATGAATTATTTGGTCGTACAAGTATGTATTGGTGTAAATTACATTGTACTCATGAATATAGGGAATGATAGTGATGTCTTCATCCGTGTCGTACATGTCGTTAATTTCCATTGTAGTTTTATACGGTAATCAAATAGAACAGAATGTTTCAATTTTTATATATGATAAAAATTGAATAAACCTATAGTATTATAAACTAATATAATGCCTGCAAAGTGTCAATACGAAGGATGCAAAGTTAGAGCTAGCTTTAATATTCCTGGAGAAAAATGTAAATTTTGTAATAAACATAAATTAGAAGGTATGATAAATCTAACAAAAAAATATTGTCAACAAATAGGATGTATTATTCAACCAACTTTTGGTTTACCAGAAGGTAAAATACAATTTTGTAATCAACATAAATCAGCAGGAATGATAAATGTAAAATGTAAAACATGCGAATATGATGGATGTAGTGTTCAACCAAATTTTGGTTTACCAGGGAAAAAAAGACAATTTTGTAATCAACATAAATTATCAGGAATGATAGATGTAACTCATTCTACATGTGAATATATAGGATGTACTATTCAACCAACTTTTGGATTACCTGGTGGTAAAAGTCGTTTTTGTAATCAACATAAATTATATGGAATGGTAAATATAAAAGATAAAAAATGTCAACATCCAAATTGTAAAGTATTACCATCATTTGGTTTACCTGGTGGAAACAATCAATTTTGTAGTAAACATAAATTAGAGGGTATGATAAATGTATATTCTAAACACTGTGAACATAATAATTGTAAAATTTCGGCATCATTTGGATTACCTTGTGGTAAATTACAATTTTGTAGTAAACATAAATTAGAGGGTATGATAAATATGCATGTTACGAATTGTGAACAACCTGGGTGTAGTATTATGAACCCAAATTTTGATATTCCAGGTGGGAAAGGTCGTTTTTGTATTACCCATAAATTGAAAGAAATGATAGATGTAAGGTCTAAAACATGTGAACAAGAAGGTTGTAATGTTCGTTCACATTTTGGAATACCAGGTGGTAAAAAACAGTTTTGTATTAAACATAAATTAGCAGGTATGGTAAATGTTGTATCTAAAACATGTGAATATTTAGTTTGTGATATATCATCTCCTGTCTTTGGATTTAAAGGAGAAAAAGGGAGATTTTGTTTTGAACATAAATTAGCAGGTATGGTAAATGTTGTATCTAAAACATGTGAATATTTAGATTGTGATACAATACATCCATCTTTTGGATTTATAGGAGAAAAGGGTCAGTTTTGTAATAAACATAAATTAGCAGGTATGGTAAATGTAAAAGATAAAAAATGTGAATATCCTAATTGTACTATTGGACCTGGTTTTGATAATCCAGGAGGCAATGGTCGTTTTTGTAGTCAACATAAATTAGATGGAATGGTAAATGTAATAGATAAAAAATGTCAACATCCAGGTTGTAAAGTTATACCAACTTTTGGATTGCCAGGAGAAAAAATAAAGTTTTGTAGTAAACATAAATTACAAGGAATGATAATTATACACGCTAAATGTTGTGAATATATTGGGTGTAATAGTGTTAGACCTGGTTTTGATAATCCAGGAGGTAAAGGTAGATTTTGTAATCATCATAAATTATCAGGTATGATAAATGTAAAAGACCATATATGTGAAGCAGATGCGTGTAATATTCAAGCATCTTTTGGTCTACCCGGTAAAAAAAAGAGTTTTTGTATTAAACATAAATCAGACGAAATGATAAGTAACAGAAAAATATGCAACTATTCAGATTGTTCAATTAGTGCAATGTATGGAAAACCTGGTAATATACGTAGCCATTGTGCAAAACACCGTCAAACGGGAATGATTCGTAGACCCAATGCTAAATGTAAACAATGCAAAGAATTAGCTATATGGGGCAAAAACTGGGTTCCTGTTCATTGCGAAACCCATAAATTACCAGATGATAAAAATTTAGTAGAGAATCCATGTATTTCTTGCGGGTTAATGTATGTGTTGGATGATAATAACCGTTGCGAGAATTGTAATCCAGAATCGTTTGCCACTGCTCGGTTAGCAAAACAAAATGCTCTCATGTCCTATCTAGATGCCCGCAAACTTCCTGGAAACAGTACCGATATTACGATTGATAACGGTATTTGTGGAAAAGAACGTCCTGACCGCGTTTATGATTTTGGTGATAAAATAGTTATTTTAGAATGTGATGAACACCAGCATCAAGACCGACAGTGTTTATGCGAACAAACTCGAATGGTGAACATTGGTCAAAGTTTTGGTGGAATACCAGTTTATTTCATACGATGGAACCCAGATGATTACAGTCCTGAAAATGTTAGAAAAAATCCAGAAGAAATTTCAAAACGTTATACTTTGGTAGGTGATTTAATTCGTGATATTCAATCCAACAATTATGAGTTGCCTACTGCACTTGTATCTGCAATCTATTTGTATTATGATGGATGGAATTCATTGGCGGAATCAACATGGCAGGTTCTCACAGGGTTTGAATAAATTAATATTATACTAGTATATGTTTACTTTTATAAAACGATATGTACCCAACTCTCTTACTCAAAAAGATAAACAAAAACAAAGAAGCATGTTGACCAAATCTAGAAAAATGTACAAACAAAACAAATACTATACGCGTAAACCAGTTGCTTCCTACAAACACAAAACATCCAGTCACATTACCGATGCAAAACGAATATACGATGTTCAAACGGTAGTTCCTAACAGCGAATTGGCATTAAAAACGGGATGTTCTCTAGATGCGTTACGAAAAATTGTAAAAAAGGGGGAAGGGGCTTATTACTCATCTGGCTCAAGACCTAACCAAACACCGCAATCATGGGGTTTAGCAAGATTAGCCAGTTCTATCACAGCGGGCAATGCATCCATTGTCGATTATGATATATTGGAACAAGGGTGTAATTCTACCAGTAAAGCGTTAAAATTAGCAAAAACACGAAAAAACAAAAATTGAATATAATATAAACTTTTTTAGGGTAGTACACTATGTATAAACAATTGAAGAATTGGAAAACTCCTCTTTTGTATTGTGATTGTGAGTCCTGTTTTGTGAGTCATGTAGCACCATGTCATGTATATGCTAAATTGAAGAACGGAAGTTATGCAAAACATTGTGCTCTCTATGCAATGTTGTGGTATACGATTGATATTATATATTCATTTAATTATTTCTTATACAACACCAGTTGTCCTTCCGAAGAAATACATTATTGTTTACAATTGGAAGAAAATGAATGTGCAGATTATTACATGATGGTCAATTCGGTTGCCACTAAATGTGTTTTTCATGTGGATGCAAATATATGCACCTATGATGAACAATCATGTATACCTCCATCGGAATACAAAGAAGTTAAGATAATTATATTTGTTACTACTGCCATGATGTATACTTGTTTGTGTTTACTACATTACACACTTCGAAAAGAAATTCAAGAAAAAAAGGAAATTGAATATGATGCTACCTGTTGTTTAGCGAATACTTGTTGCTCTACATGTGCCCTTGCCCAAGAATACAGAGAACTGGAATTACAAAATATTAATTAAATTTTATTAAACTATAGTATGTATCATGTTTATCTTAAAAGTATTATTTTTTGTAAAATAATACTTATTTTATTAATCTTAGCAGAAGTATATTTATGGATAAAAGGTAAGAAAGAAACGGAACTGGATAAAAAATTACAATACTTTAAAAGTAAAGTGGAAAATGTATTCAAAATATTAATGTCATTATTATTAGTTTTTTTATTTAATCCTAGAACAGACCGAAGTATTTTAATCGATTATGAAACAAAATTATTATTATGTTTATTTGGAATTATTTTATTAATTACAATGAAACAATGTTGATTTAAACATTAGTACTATGTTAGTATATGTCAACCTATTATGATGTATTGCAACTTCCTAAAAATGCATCGTTTGAACAAATTAAGAAACAATACAGAAAAATGTCACTTGAACATCATCCAGACCGAGTAAATGGGAATGAAGAAATGTTTAAAAAAATATCGGAAGCCTACGAACATTTATCCGATGAAAATAACCGTCGTATTTACGACCAAAGTTTAAATCCTTCTATGAATTTGTTTGATGTTATTTTTGGAAATCCGGATGTTCAAATGTTTGGTCAAAAAGAAATGCCGTTTCCGTTTCCGTTTCCTGTTCAAAAACCAGCACCGTTACTAGCATCGGTTGAAATTACGTTGGACCAAGCTTATACCGGATGTTGTATTCCTATTGAGGTAGAACGCCAAATTGAATTTCATCGAGTACGCCATTCAGAAATGGAAACCATTTACGTGGACATTCCTTATGGTATTGATAACAACGAAACCATTATGTTACCTAAACGAGGAAACCAAGTAGATGGTACAGCAGGAGATATTAAAATAGTAGTTACTGTTAAAAACAATACAAAATTAGAGCGTAAAGGTCTAGATTTGTATTATACTCAATCCATTTCCTTAAAAGAAGCCATGTGTGGATTTACAGTAGAAATTGAATATTTGCAGAATAAGAATTTTAAAATTGTGAATAATGATTTTATTATTACACCGCAATATAAAAAAGTAGTGGCAAATGGTGGTATGAAACGCGATAAAAATCATGGACAGTTCATTATCATGTTTAATATTGTCTTTCCCCAATTGTCGCCTGAAAAAATAGAACAATTGAAGGATATTTTATAAAATGATTGTAACTATCGAGCTATTAATTTATTCAAATAAGATTGGTATACCAGTAAAGTCATCCCCGCCTCCTCCTTTACCTCCGATTGGTTGTATTTCTATTTCTCTATTTGTTGGAAAATAGTGTTTTGCATATTCGCCGCACATATTGTCATTTTTTCTTGCAACACTACAATAATTGTATTTTACTTTTTCTTCTTTTTTCTCTCCTGTAACTAAAAAAGAAGAATCTGTATATTGAATTGGGAAAAATTTACATGTACCAAATTGATTTCCTATTTCATCAGGAATAAAATGGGTGCAATGCAAACAAAATTTAGGAGACGCAACATAATATAAGAAGATAAAAAAATATTTCATACCTTATTACACTAAATATGTTTATATCTAAAATTGAATTAAAATAGTATAGGTTAATATGTTAAAGGATGGATAAAATTATTCAAAAAACAATTTTTGAAGAAATGAAAAAATGTTTGAAAGGTCCAGTACATATTGATGTTGACCAAGGATATATGCGTGAAGAGTTAGAACTAGAATATATACGTGACAAGGATGGAACAAGATATATTGTGAATATATATGATATAGATACATATCATAGTGTGTGGTATGCGAAATATCGTGTACCAGTTATGGAAGAAATGTTGAAAGTGTTTACGGAAGAAACAGCCGACTTGGATTCATTTACACTTTATTTAAACTATATATATGAGAAAAAAACATTTAAACTAAGGATTTAAGTATAATTATTTTTTTACTGTATATAATTTCTAAATATTGTTTAAACATTATTGCATAATATAAAAGTATGGACAAACAACAATTAAAAACCCACATCAAAGATTGGGTTAAATTAGACGATGAAATTTCTCATTTTAAACGCCAAATTCGTGATTTAAACTTAAAAAAAAAGAAAATATCCGACCAATTATTAGAAGTCATGAAAGAGCAGGAAATTGATGCTTTTGATTTGAACAATGACGGTAAATTAATACGCCAAGTCCGAAAAACCAAAACTCCTTTGAATAAAAAAACAATTATGACAAGTTTAGGTAATTATTTTAAAGATGAAGAAAAAGCAAAAGAAGCGTCCACTTTTATTTTAGAATCTAGAACAATAAAAATGAATGAATCCATTTGTAAAAAATAAAAATACAACATATGAATGTAGATAAATTACTTCTGTATACGTTATGTAGTATTATAATGATAGTTATTGTAACTAGCATTATGTCATTTACAAAAGTACCTGCTTATGCATATACACCTTATCTTTATTTTTGTGTTCTTCTTTTTATTTTTGATTTGATTCTTGTCCCTCAACCTGATTTATAATATAGGTAGTAAATATGAGATATAGTCGCTACCGCATAAAAACAAAACGATTCAACCAAAAAAATAATAGAAGAACTATACGGTACAAAAAAAGAGGAGGTTGAGGAATGAAGAACCAACCATTCAATTAACGATTTACAAAACATAAGAATGACGTTGATTCATAAAATAAAGTGAATCAATTGACCATTATGTTTAAATTACTAGGAAAATAATAATAAAATATTTTATGTTTCACATATTATATACGGGAATTATTACATTTATTATTATGGTATTACTTCATCATATATATAATTATTTACAGTCCAATTTAACTATACCCAAAGTGCATGAAATAGTACAAACACCTATTTTGCATGATTTGCAAGAAGTTCAAAAAAAAGAGAATGAAAAAGAGATAAGTCAAGATAAAGATGAGTTAAAAGCATATTTGAATCAATTTAAAAAAAAATAAGGTCATATAGTATGGAGATTAAACTTCCACCAGAAAGTTTTGTTCATAAAGAAATTTATATACCCAATGCACTTTATATTGCACAACCTGTTGGTAAATTAGCGTGTGTTATGTTTTCACTTGTTAATAATAAACCTATCTGTTTTATGTTAGACATTCGAGATCGTCAAATACAAAAAAAACATCTCCTAGATACTGTGTTTGACCCTGAATTATCAGGAACTGTTATTCAAGGTACTTATTTACATTATGAATCACACCCATGTTTTGTGATTCATAATATTTTTCAATATAAAAATAATACACTAGATATAGGTTATTTTGAAAAATATAAATTAATGGAATGTATTTTAGAAAAATACATTTTTAATGAAAAAATGAATAAGTCCCAATGTATGTTTTTTATGCCAGTTACCTCTTTTCGTATCGAAAATATAGAAGCATCCTATAAAATATTTTGTATTAAAATAATGTCAGAAAATAAAATAATGAATTATGTAGACCAAACCGTATTGAAACCATTTTGGATTCATTCTACGGATGTTCGTGATATTTATGAAATATATACATTAGAAAATGTATATCATTCGATTGCACATGTGGATACACATAAACGAAGCGTAATGTTAAATAAATTATTTAAAAAAGATGTTACGTTGGATTCAATTGAAGATAGTGATGAAGAAGAAGAATTTGAAAGTGTACGAATAAAAATGTTTTGTAAATGGAATGAAGTTATGAAAAAATGGGTACCTATTAAGGTTGGTTCAAATAATCCATCATAAACATAGATACATGGTAAGCAAGACCAAACATAATACTTTTTACAACTACACCTAGCGTAGTTAATTCACCTGAATGAGCTACAGATGGAAAAACCCGAATAATAAAGGATTGCACAGTAGGCATTTGAAATATAAAATAAAGAACGGACAATAAAATAGGTAACTTAAATTCTTCAAATAACTTATCTATTTTACTTTGGGTAGGCTGGTGGTAATGAACAGGTTGTTGTTCAATATATTCTGGCTGTTTGGGAGGAACATAATTAGCCGTGACTTGTGCATCTGTAGTATGATTTACAGTTTCACGTGGAATATCACGTGCTGGAAGTTCAGTAGTGGCTGACACAGTATTAGTCGCAGTATTATACGGAAGTTCAGAGATAGGAGTGCTCATATTTATACTATATACCTTCTTTTGTTTGTTTTTACGCAAACATTACTGTTTTTTTAACTGGACTACAGCTAGTATGATGTTGTTCAAAAAGATAACATTTTTCATCGTATTTATACACTTGGTCTTTGATTTTATCTAAAGGAGGTGATTTAAATTCAATACAATTTTTACTGTTGCATGTTTTTCTAAATAAAGTAGAAAGACCAAATCCTAGTATCAAAGAAATGACAATTTTTCCGTAAGGGGATTGTATAAACTTTTTCATAGTATGTGTCTATATTTTATTGTACTGGTATTTCTTTTACTTTATGGTCTTTACAATTTACCAGTTTAGCTGTAAAGTTGAAACATTGGTTTGCGTTATCTTTGTATTGAATTTTTTTAACGTTTTTAGGTGTAGGATATACAAATACCGTTTTATGTTCTACAGGGGATATGTAAATAAAAAAACATCCTACTACAAAACTAATGAAAAATAAAACGATATGAAGGAGTTGCATATATAGTATGCACAAAAAAAGGGTCGTAAGACCCAGATTTAAAAATATACCTTATTCGTCGCATTCGTCGGCCCAAATAAACTTCTTAGGTGGAACGTCGCCAGCTGGTTCTTTTTCTTGCAGTTTAGGCAACGTTACGTCGGGGGATTCAGTGTACCATTTGGACATGTCGTTGCGCCAATTTTTATCTTCGTAAATGCTTTCGAAATGGGCTCGTTGTCTTTCTTCTTCTTCTTCTTTTTCTTCTTCTGAGTCAGAATCGTCCATGAGAGCCGCAAACGCGTTCATGGGCTTCTTGTTCTTCTTCTGTTGAGCAAGTTCTTCTTCTTTCATTGTATTGAGCATGCGAAGTGTTTCGCGGTTCTTCTTTTGTTCTTCTTTTTCGCGCTCCTGTTGAGCTGCGATGTGCGGATTTGCGGCAAGCCAAGCTTTCTCTTTCTTAACTTTGGCAATGTGGCGTTCTTGGTCAATACGAGCACGAGCCTTTCGTTCTTCTTCACGGGTCATGGTTGATTTGCTAGATGAGTTCATTTTCAGTAGTTGGATTTTGTACATTCTCTAACATATAAATTTGATTTCAATTTTTTTAAAAGGATGGTTGGTCGGTAAAAATTTCAAAGAGTTTAGGTTTAGTCACTACATCTACATAATTATCATAAATATACAAACCTGCTATAGTACATGCAAAAACCATCAAGGATTCTTTTACATCTGGTTTAGGATTTTCTTTGTAAGTAAGAGCATATTTGAGTATACTATATAGAGCGCCGATAATAGATGATACTACAAGATAATTATGCATACAGTATTTTAAGAATAAAACTATTCTAAACAAACGATTATTTTAATTCCTCAAAATCTAAATGAATGGGTGGTTCAACGACTTCAATTGGAATATCAATTGCGAATGGGGTTGCGTCATCTACAAATTTAATTTTATCTTCTTCCTCTTCTTCTGCTTCCATTGCTTTACGTTCTTTGTTTCGTATGTCGGCAATTTGTTCTAATGTTTTTTCATCTTTGGGTGCATGTATTGTTTCGTGTTGATTATCGACTGTAATCGCCATATCATTATCAGAAAAGCTTAAATTCTTCTTTTCTATTGGGGTATCTTCTTTCGTTTCTACCTTTTCTTTTATTTTTTCTTCTTTCAACAAATCGGTAGTTTCATCTAAATAAGCTCTCAACAATTTATCTACAGGAATACTATCACGCACAGCATTCAACACAGCTTCCTTAATACATTTGGTAATTTCATTTCTATTTTGCTGGAATACTAAAGGTTGAACATCTTTGTTGAACAAATATACGTTGGAATACAGTTCACGTGCAATGTGAATATATACGGTATGAATAAATGTATTTAATTTAGGGATATCAATTTCTACCTTTTTCTGTGTTTTACTTGTGCGAACAGTAGACAAAATTTTCAAATGTGTAATATGGACACAAGTCAACAAATCTTCTAAATAAGTACATTTACTTTTTTCAATGATGCGTGCAACTTCTTTGGATATAATTTCATCGTTCCATTTTGGAACACGTGATAAAAAATTTTGAAAGGTCATTAAATATTTATCAGGTTCCTCTGATTGGATACATAAAGAATCTGCTTCTTTAAACATTGTCATAATTCCGTCGTAAATAGGAGAATGTATAAGCCTAACCAACCTTACGGCCCATTCATGTTGCGATTCGTGAAGATTAACTACATTTGTATCATCCATGGATTATATAAATAAATTAACAGATATTTCTGTACGAAATACATAAAAATAGAGTAATACGTAAAGTAATAACATTTCATTACGAAATTCACGTTTTATTTTGGAATAATACATTAACCATTTGTACTTTTGCGTAGTACATTCATGCAATACATAATTCTCTAAATCAATAGCAGAAAATGCACGTTCATACATAATAGTAGCCATTTGCATAATAGTGTTGGGTGTTAATTGGTTCATCAATAATGAAAATTCATCATTTGCTACAGTATTCTTTTTAGGAGAAGATATATAAATTTCGGAAAATCTGGATAAAATAGGTTTTAATAATTTGAACTTATCATCTGTGACAATAAAAAAACGTGTATTGAAATTAAATTGTTCAATGCATCTTCGTAATGCAGATTGAGCATCCACGGTTAATTTTTCAGCATTAAACAATACAATGGATTTGAATTGACCATGAATGTTCGTTTTGGCAAAATGTTTCAACTCTTCACGTATAAATCGTATTCCTTTCCCAAAAGCACAATTAATAAACATAACATATTGTTGAATATCTTCTTTGTTATAATTATAAATTTTATGAATAAAATCAATTAACAACTTTTTTTTACCAGAACCTGGTTCTCCATGAAAAATAATATTGGGAATACGTTTTGATTTTATAAAAAAATCAAGTTTATCTTGCATTACTATATAAGAATGCACGTATTTAAGTATAGATTCGAGGTACAATATTCATCGTATTTAATTCTTGGAACAACAATTTACAGGCATATGGAATTTTGACTTGAATGAAATCGGTTCGATTGTCACATGTTTTACAAATATGTATGTTCATTTTATCATTATACACGGCAATCAACCCGCACATTTTACATACATGTACTTTATATTTATCAGATACGTCGTATACTCGTTCTTTCGTAAATTTACTAGCACCATGCGATATCATGCAATCACGTTCCATTTCACCAAATCGAAGGCCACCATCCCTTGCCCTACCTTCAGCCGGTTGACGTGTCAAATTCACCATAGGACCAATCGAACGACTGTGTTCTTTGTCGACTACCATGTGTTTCAACCGTTGATAAAAGGCAGGACCAATAAATATATTGGATTCAATTTGTTTACCACTGATACCATCATACATGATTTCATTACCGTGCGATTCATAATTTAATGATTGCAGCCGTTTAGATATTTCTTCCGATGAAAATTCATCCGTAAAAGATGTTCCATCACCAAACATTCCCAACTCCAACAATACTTTTCCCAATAAGGTTTCAATCAATTGTCCAACTGTCATTCGGGATGGAATAGCGTGAGGATTAATAATAATGTCTGGTTTCAATCCAGATTCGGTAAACGGCATGTTCACTTCTGGAATAATGTTGCCAATCGTTCCTTTCTGTCCATGCCGCGAACTGAACTTATCTCCAATTTCAGGTTCTCGAAAATGCCGAACACGACCTTTCCAACATTCGTAACCGTCACCATTGATACCACGATAAATTTTGTCCATGAAACAGTTTTCTTCTCTGTAAAATTTGCTCATGTCTCTAAATTTGTACACTACATTAGGGTCGTTCTTAGCACCTTTGATTGGACACTTTTTACCCATAATAACATCCATGGATTCTATCTTTGTATTTTCTGGCATGATACCTTCTGCATTTAATTTAGAATAATTGGCAAATTTCATACCAGTTGTGTTGGCAGGGTCCGGGTTACACCGAATTTCATCATCACCATGCATTTTTTTATCTTCGTCTTTTTCTGTATGAAATACCGTAGTTGAAAATAATCCTCGATGAATTGACCCTTCATTGAAAATAATACTGTCTTCTTGATTGTACCCGGTATTCGTCATGATGGCAACAATCACAGTTGTACCCGATGGTAGTTCGCTCATTTTAAGTAATTTCATAATTCGTGTATCCACTAAAGCTCGATGCGGATAGGTAAGAACATAGGCATTTTTATCCATACGCGTATGATAATTTGTACCGTATACACCAATGGCTTGTTTGGCCATCGCACATTGGTAGGTGTTACGGGGTGCTTGGTTATGGTCAGGGAACGGACTGCACGATGCAAGAACTCCAAAAATGGTACTTGCATGAAGTTCACAATGGGTATATTTATATTCTTTTTTCATTTTGGAAACAGACATGGCAATCATCGATGCATTCTGTTCATCAGGGTCAATATATTCAATAATCGATTCAGTGTTTGAATTTACAATCATTTTTTCCCATATTGGTTTTTTAGGTAAAGGTAGTAATGTATTGTTGCGTACTTTATAGACAGGTCGAACTAACCTTCCTGCATCGTTGCATACGCGCAACTCGTTCATAGTATAATCAAACACAATCGAAGTGTAAATGTTAATGATAGATGCATACTTTTTTTCTTTTAAATCCAAGTAGATTGGATATGGATTACTGGTTACGCCGACCCAGCATCCGTTAATAAACACTTTAGTCGTTTTATCGGTTACTTTATCGAGGGATTCAATTTGTGGTAGTATGATATCATACAACGAGGAACTGTCCGATATAATCGTAATATGAGTCATGACACTTAAATTTTTTACAACACCTACTGTAGGACCTTCAGGGGTTTCTACAGGACACAGAAACCCCCAACTGGAGGGAGCTAATTTACGAGGTGGGACCATTTTACCACTTTTTTCTACTGGAGTATTGATTCGTCGCAAATGACTTAGAATAGAAGCATAGGTCATTCGATTCAATACTTGTGCAACACCAACACGAACATTAATCTTATTGATTCCAAAATCACCGGTAGAGAGTGCTCGTTTGATACCGTTTTCAATAGTAGTGGATTTAATACTTTTGTAAACGTTGGTGTAATTTAAAATTTGGGTATAATTATCTGTTGATTTCCAAGAACCATTTTTCATTTCACGAATAATTTGTTTGGACATATCTTTGACCAATTTATTGAAATAATTGCGGAACAAATTATTCAACAGTGTACCAGTCAAATCAATACGTTTGTTCAAATACGAATCGCGGTCATCACATTTAACTGCGCCCGTGGTGCACAACAACAACTTTTTGGTCATGTACCCCAAAAAGTATATCTGTTGTTCTTTGGTTCTGCAATGGGAAAATAAATCAGATTTCAATACTTCTACTGTAAACTCACGTTTTTTCAAAGCACCGTGAGCAACATCCATATTGAGTGGTGTATAAATTGCATGTGATGTAATATATTGAATGGCATCTTCTTGTGTCAAACACTCGTTGGCTTCGTAAATAGACCCTTTCAAAATATCTAGTAATTTTTTATCCATCCTAATCAGTATTTTTTTACAAATTTCCAAATCAGATAGAAGACCCAGTGCACGAAATACAATAAATAGTGGAATGGCTTTTTTAATTCTTGGAATGTTTACCTGTATTATATATTCATTGTGTGAGTTGGTGGTAATCAACATACTAATTTGTTTGGGAGAAATACGTTTATGGTCAGGAGAAGTTTTAATTTCAGCTTGATAAATGTATTTACTTGTATTGTTAATAGGTGGGAAAATATATACTTTATTCTCACGTGCCCGTTCTTGAGCGAGAACGGTTTTTTCAGAACCGTTGATAATAAAGTACCCACCAGGGTCGTATTTGCATTCATCTGTATCGTTGTGGTTTAAATGCGCATATTGACTTAGTATGCATGCATTTGACCTCAACATAATGGGTAATTTACCAATATGAATTTGGTTTAAAATAGAATTGTAATATTGTACATCTTCAAGCTCAGGACCAGTACGTACAATATATTGGATGTGTAAATCAACCGTAGTATTACCCGAATAAGTAAAGTTTCGTATTCTTGCTTCTTGCGGAAACATCAATTTAGTCGCGCCGTTATTTTCAATAATTTGTGGACGATGAAGTTGAAAGTTTTTGAAATGTATTTTAGCTTCTAATGAATATTTTTTCAATTCGGGATGCAAACAATGTTCAGGACGAATAATCATGGGGTTGAACATTTCAATCGTTTGTGGAATTTGATTTGTAATAAAGTCATTGAATGATTCAATTTGGTGACGTACTAATTGTTCCAGATGCCTGTCCTGAAAATAGGAACCGATAATAGGCCAAGAATCCATTGTACTATTATACATTCTACTATTATAATTCAATTTAATCTTTAAATATTTTAAATCGTTAGTATATGAGAAAATCTCTACGAAACAAAAAAAAGACAAGGTCAAAAACAAAAAAAAATTATAAAGGAGGTACCTATTATGCCTATAATAAATTTCCATTACGGTTTACAAGCAGTACGACACAACGAGGTGGTAGTAAATTTGATATGAATACAAGAGATACATTGATACCACAGGGGTTAGTCAATTTGGGGCGTTCATTTATGTATAATTCATCTAGTAATTCTTTTGCAGGAGCATATCCTCTAGTTAATCCAGACCCATCAGTTCAACCTATTAGTAAAAGCTATATGTTGGGTAAATAAAATATAGTATATTATTATGTTTAAACAATTATGTACACCTGCTAAATTTTATTTTATTATAGCAACCGTATCTTATATTTTAATGCTATTTCAAAATATAAATTGCAATGGTAGATTTCATTTAGGAAGTTATTCTTGTCCACAAAATACTTCTATGATACTTGTGTTAAATGCGTTGTATATTGCAATATGGACATATGTTCTTAACTTAATTTGTACCATAAATAAAAATATTAGTTGGATTATTGTTCTTTTTCCTTTTATTTTATTATTTATTGGTTTAGGAATTGTACTAATTAATGGTATACAACAAGAAACATTTTCAAATAGTTCAGCCGATGTGTCTCAAGCAACTTTGAATATTATGCCATCTAGAATAACTTTACCTACAATGTCATATAATTAATTTATAGATTTTTATTCTAGTTAAATTAATATTATATTTATAATTATTATGGCAACTCTTAATGTAGATTATCATAATTTAGTAGTGGGTCAACGTTATATTGTTACTTATTATAGCAATAGTTTACAAAGAAATGCAACTTTTTTAGGAAATTTTAACAACGCGCAATATGGTTTAAATTTTTATAATGTTGAAGGTCCAGACGAAATGGCTACAGTAACCAGTGTTACACCCAATAGACTAGTAAGTATACAAGTATATGTAAACCCACTATTATCAGGTCCTATAAATCAACAAATTAATTCATATTCTGGTGGTAAATCAAAACGTAATCGCCGAAAATATAGACGTTCAAGAAAATATAAGTGAATCATTTGAACCCCCATTTTTTTTTTATAGATTAATAATATGGCAAAGAATATACTTAAGCAAGAAGACGGAATGTACCATGCAAACGGAAAAACGTTCAAAAAATTAATCGGAACTCGCGCAGAAGTGATGCACGGTACCGCGTACAAAACTGCAGGTAAATTAACGAAAGAGCAGTTAGTTTATTCTAAATCAGGTCGGATTGTATCTAAACGCAAGCAACTTACTGCAAAAAGTGAAAAACGTTTACAGAAATATGGTTACACTGCCAAGAAAGGTCATTTTGGACCTGTTAAAATAAGTGAAAGCCGTTCAAAGAGAAAAACGGTCAAAAAGAGCCGTAAAAATAAAAAATGTGTATAAGTTTACTTTGATGTTGGGTTTATAATCCAAAATCAAAAATAAAATAAATATATATGTATCCGGTAACTTGTGTATCTGGATTTTGGAAAGTCAACAATAAACATGGTAATAATTATGCTACATGGTTTCAACATTCATTAAAAATTAATTGTCCCTATGTATTTTTTGGAGACAAAGAAACAATTGAAATGATTAAACCTTTTAGAGATGGTTTACCAACTTTTTATGTAGAATGTACGATTCAAGATTTTGTTACTTACAAATTTAAAAATAGAATGATAACACATCCAATCCATTGTCCAAGTGTAGAACTTAATTTAATATGGAATGAAAAAATATTTTTAATCCAAAAAGCATTGGAACTGAATCCTTTTCATTCTGATTTTTTTTGCTGGATAGATGCTGGAATATGTATTTATAGAAATACACCACCTCCATCTATACCATTTCCAACTATAGATTTAAATACTTTACCTACAACTCAATTTATTTATACGTCAAGTTTACCTTATATAGAGTCGAACGTGACGAATACTCATCATTACCATCATATAAGTGGAACTTATATGTTACATAAAAATATAATTAATAATTTTGCTACATTGTATGAACATTATTTAAATGCATTACTCCATACAAATAATATATGGACTGACCAAGTAATCTTGACACATATCTATAAAAATCACAAACATTTATTTTATAAATTAGGAGATGGATATGGAGAAATAGTTCATTTATTATTTAAACAATAATAAATAGTATACGTATATGGAACCACCACCTAGTTATCGAGAATTACTTTTTGAACTTATAAACATTAACACCTATAATCTTGAACTTGAACTACAAGTTCACGATTTAAAACAAGAATTAGAAAAAACAAAACAAGAATTAGAAAAAACAAATCAAAAAATAGATAAAATTAATAATTCCTATATAAAAGCAAAGCAAAATGAAGTATTATTAACTTCTATCCTACAAGGTAAAAATTAATGATAGTTAAGAGCAGAAAGGGGATTACATGCTAAGGACATATTCTTTACAGCATCGGGGCGCGAATATGAAGTTGCCGTATTAAACTGACTTCTATTAGCACCAACACCACCTAATTGATTCATGCAAAATATAACATACCGTGATTTATTTTGACCATTCGCATTAATTTTAACGTCACGGTTTGACCAATTCTGTCTTCCTACTAATGGAACTAACCCTTGTTTTTTGTCACCACCATAGCTGTTTCCATTAATACTTACATTGTTCATTGACGAACCAGCAAGACCTGCACCCAAAACTTTAGAACGACTAGACATTATAAAATAGGTATATAAAAAAATTTTAAAAGAATAGGTATGAAATTATTGCTAAACTTACAAAACGAACGAATCTCGTTACTATCTTTTATCAATTTTCATTTGTGGGAATTGATGTATGAATTAAATCGCGATATCATTCAACAATATCAATGCATTCAAAAAACAGACACCACATTGGAATATGTTTTTCAATTTGTCCCTTTTTCTTTTTTTCCTTCTTTCTATACTCATATGATGATTCACAAACAAGAAAATGCTTACAGTATTCAATCTGTTCCAACACCAGACCATTTAAAACCTAAAAATTGTATTCAACTTGAAACATTGAACGATACTGTAGTTATTTTAGGAACTGACAATAATCTATCTATTGAATTTAACTTTGATTTACCCGAAGAATCTTCGTTGCTTGAACCTGCAGTGAAACATATGTTCAAAAAAATAGTAAAACGATTAAAAACGTACATTGAATCTTTATAAAAATGGATTTTCGATGGTTGGTTCATAACTTTCTCCGTTGTGTTTGTAGGAAGTTCCTTCCATAGTTTGATAAAACATTTCGCCAGTTACCATATTATGATGATGTTTGGTGATGCAGTACTCCAAATTAGTTAGTTTTGTAGAATGAATGTACAATCTACCATCTTTTGTTTGAAGGAAACCATACTGCCATGTTTCAAGTGTTTCCATATACTTACCAGGAAGAGGCTCTTTAAAATAAACCGTATAGTGATAGTTGAATTGGGTAATCACATATTCTATGATAGTCACCTCTATCTTAAAATACCTTTTGAACCGTTCTGCAATAACCTTTGGAGAAATCTCAATGTTGGTGGTCATGTATTCTAATTTTAAATAATATATATGCTAAAAATTATAACATTATGTATTATAATTTTTATATTATATTTATTTGTGATACAATACAAAGAACATTCTACAAACTATCCGTGCAATCATGATTTAACAGACGATGAATATATAGACCATATGATAACTCATCATGAAGTTGCTGTTTATATGAGTGAAAATCATTTACATAATACAAAAAATCCTATACTTCTTGATATGTTAAGACATCTAATAAGATTACAAACATATGAAATAAATCTAATGAAACGTACAAAAATAACCAATAAGACTAACATTGAATTTAATGATGAAATGAGTAATAAAAACATTAAAATGGATAAATCCTATATTAATACACAGGGGGATTTTACGAAACCAAATACACCATATTTGAGTAACACCTATTGCGACCCTAGTTTTTTTTTAAAATGTCTCATAATTTACACAATATGACAGATGCAATGTATATTCAACATATGATACCGCATCATCAGGTTGCAGTTGATATGAGTAAAAAAATATTAAAAACAACAAATAATGATTTTATTATTGATTTGGCATACAAAATAATTCATAATCAACAATTAGAAATTAGCCAACTTTATCATTTATCAAAATTAAAAAATGTATTTGAAAGTGATATTTTATAATTTTTTAACTAATGTGTATTGACAAAAAATCAATCGTTGTTAGAATAGTTAAAATACTTGGATAAATAGTTTATCAGGACTGTTGGTGACAGAAATATGAATAAACGAGTAATATTGTGTTGTAACTATTTTTACATTTAATTTTTCATTTCAAATATAAAAGATACATTACAACTGAAATTACCCAAAGAATACTTAATACTCCAACTTTGTTGGCGTGTAGTATAATTTGTTTAAAACCTAATGAACTTAATAATGGATATCCTCCACCAAATATAACTAGAAAAATGCCTAAAATACCATACAACACATTGGATGATATTTCCATACTATATTAGTAGAAAATATAATTTATAAAAAAAATACCTGCGAGCAAAGCAAAAGTTAGACATGCAAAATATAAACTTACCTGGAGCGAAGCCCATTTACACGAAGAGTGCTCGGCAGAGATCCATCTCCTTTGCCGATTTTGTGTAGCGTTTGGATTTCTTTTTGTTTTGTTTTTTGATTGGTGCCCATGGTGCTTGGTCCACAGTAGCTGATTCCTCGTCGGAGCTGTTGAAGATGCCTTCGACGCTTTGGATTGTGAATGGTGCACCGTATTCAAGTGGTGCCGTTGCAGCAGAAATAGTAGAGTCGTTAGATTCAAACGAGAAGTCGTCCTCCATCTCGACTTCTTGAATTTCGAACGGATTTTCAGAAGTTGTCACCCAATTAGCCGCTTCTTCATCATAGATGAATACAGTGGTAGGATTTTTGAAATAGCGATGGTACGAACCTTGTTTGTTCACGATGAATTGTACGATAGTGTCGAGCGTCTCGGGGTCGAGACCTTTCGACTTGTCCAACGCAACTTGAATATCGCCTCCGCGAGTACGAAGCGGTTCTTGTCCGGATTCGAGCATCTTGAGGATTTTGCGAGGAAGCGCATTCTTGAAGTGCACGAAGTAGTACGAAGAGTTGGATGTTGCCGTCATGACGTAGTCGACACGGTCTACCTCACATTTCGTCCATGCAGCAAGGCATTCAGAAATGGCCGACGGCGGCACAGATAGATTGTAGGCGAAAACGAAGAGAGAGTAGTTGCTAGCCATGATTTGAAGATAGTTTGACCGAATTGCATTCACTATATTGTAAAAATCATTTCAATTTTTTTTTAAAATATATCCGTTGGAATTTTAATCTAAGAAGAGTAATATGTTGGGATATGTAGTATTCTTTGGTTTGCTTTATTTGTTTTTACAATTTCAAATAGATAAAATACGGGACCCCAAACATCCTAATAAACGTAAAAATTACAAAGAATGGATTAAAAAAATAAAAGAATCTGTAAAAGTTTAGTTTTTTAAATGGCGATATACATAATGACATGATTCGTACCACATTTTATTTATTCTACTCCATAATTTAACCTGTTGTTCTTTGTAATTATACCATTCGATTGTATCTTTTTTATAAACCAATTCATGAATTATATTATTGTTTACTGGAGCATGAGTAATTATAATATAATGTGGTGGTCTGTACAATAGAATAGGTAATTGTTGTTGTATATCATATGTAATATTGTTTTTAGTATGTATAACATAGGAATGATTTGTTCCTACGTTATATATTTTATCGGTTGTCTGATTTAATATAGGTTGAACTATTTTTTCTAGTTGGATAGTATCTAACATTAATGTTGAAAGTATAAACAGAGAACGAATGGTCATTATATTTGTATAAAGTAGACAAAACCAACATCAATTTTATATTTAGTCATACGTTCCAAATAGAAAGATAATGGATAAATTAAAATGTAATAAATTAATATGTCGTTAGTTGATTTATATTCCATAGAAACTAAATTTAATGAAAAAAAAAAGGAGTACCTATCATTGATGGATTCTATTCATTATTCATGTTTAGGGAAACTAAAAAGGAGTGCAAAATGTGTAAAAGCTGCAACATTAAATGCTGAAATGCAAACCTGTTTAATACAAATGTCTAATTTGAGTATCAAATATCCACATGTAAAATCAACTAAACCATTAAAAAAAAAACAATTAGAAATATTGCAATTATCAGATAAACTAGAACATGATTTAAAAAATTTAATGACAGATACCGTTTTAAAACAAGATACGGATGTTCTTTATGAACATCATAAGTTGCGTGCGTTATCTTGGGGATTTATGGGAATTCTAATTACAGCATTGGTTATTTATCAATATAAAAAAATATAAATGTATAATAATATGGATGGAATTATATCGTATACAGACCAAATAAAAAAATTTATTTCTGGTAAAGAATATGCAGGAAAAAATATACAAACCTCCGATGGTGTAGTATCGTATATTACAAAAACAGGTATTGCCAAACCATATAACCATACGTTATCGGATACAAATGGTTGTACGACGGCAATAGAACAAATCGATTCAACCTTGAAAGATTTGGGAATACCTATAGGGTCGTTCATGGCAAAAGGCCAATCGTGTGGAAATGAAACAACTTATGTACAATCGTTGCCTCCTAAGACAACGTTTGATTGGAAATTTTACATTGAATCTAACCCAGATTTAAATTTAACTACAGAACAACAAGCGTATGACCATTGGAAAAGTAAAGGTATACATGAAGGATTATTACCCAATTCAACTATTTTGTCATCCATGGCCAATGTAGGAAAAATAGGATATGTGGATATAAATACAACACTTCATGCCGTTCCTAACGAATCACATGAAAATACAGGTAATTATAATGTAGTTAATATCAAAAACGTCACTGGGTCTGACATGAAAGATTGTACAGTTCCACCTCCATCTATTCGATATGGAGACCAAGTTTTTATAAAATATGGAAACTTATTTGTAAGTATGAATGAACAATCCTATTCACTAATTGGAAATAATAAAACAAAATTTTTTTTACGACCAAAATTTGTTGGGGAAAATGGGACTCCTATTAAATATGGAGACCTAGTCTCGTTGGCGGTATCTTCTTCAAATGGGTGGACTTCAGATTGTGGATGGTGGGGATGTAAAGTAGGCTATATAAATGACCAAACAAAAGTATTATCCTTTGGTCCTCCTGGATTTCAACTGCCTAAATTATTTATGTTGATTCCTCCTCCTGGAACGAATTATCAAACTGGTTCAGAAATAAAATACGGTAATCCGTTTACGTTAATTTCAGATTCGCTAGTAGGTTATTCGTGGTTTGGTGTTATTTTATTTTCCAAAATATATGTAAAATATTTTGATAAAACTATATTTACATTTCAGGATACGGATGAGTCTAAATATGTTGCAGAGTGTAATTTAGATACATTACAAAATATATGTAATCAAGATAATAATTGTAATGGATTTGTTTATTCCAAAAAAGATAATGCATGGCAACAAATAAAAAGTAATTCCGGTCCAGAAATGTATAAAATAGCAGATACTTCACCTGATATATATTTGAAACATGCATCTGTTAATATGAATGATAAATCATGCAATAAAGGTGTAAGTAAATTTATAGATTCAGATACATTTTCAAAATATCCAGTAGGTAAAGAGTTTGCAATGAATAGTGACCAATGTAGTGCAATTAACAAATATCCAATACACCAAAAAAAACAAGTATATAATAATACAAATCAAAAAGCTGCAAAACAAGGTCAAGAAATGATTGAAACCTATCCCAATGTTTCAAATTATTCAAACCAAATAAATTCTATATATAATCAATTGAATTCAAAAACAAATGAATATAAAAATGTGTTGAACACCATTGAAACAAAAAATGAAGAATATAATGATACGTACAACCAACAAAATAATGATTTAGCTTTAATGGGAGAATCTAATAAATTTCATGTATTTGCATGGGGGTTATCTTCTTTTATAGTTATTGCAATGGTAGTTATGTTAAAAAACAGACAAACTTAAAGTATTCTTATTTTATCTAGTATATGGAGTCTCGTATTTTATTTTCACTTTTTTATTCTAAAATACGAACTGAAATTACATTGTATTTACAAACCAACCCAGAGAAAGAAGCTTATTTGCTTTTTATACAAAAAGTGGCAAAACTTTTTGAAGAAAAATATTCAAATAACCAAAAAGTATTTTTGATGAACAGTATATCCAATGATTTAATTGTCTATTTACAAATGGTAGAATTTATCAAAGAGAAACAAAAACCATTTATGACAGGTATTCTGGATGCAACTAATGTAGTAAACATATTCAATCGTTTTTATTTTAATTATGCACTAAGTACAATGACAAACAATTGCAGTTTTTCTTCTGATATTTCAAATCTTATTCATTATTACCTTGAGTGTAGTTAATTTTTTTTGTTTCTTCTATTTCGGGTTCAAATACAATGTTAGTTAAGATGGAAAGGTCATCTTCCTTTTCTTTTTCATTTTCTTCATTTAAATTTTCTTCGGTTAATTCTTCATCCACAATAGGTATTTCTTCTTGTATATCACCTCCTGACAAACTTCTGATTTCAGCATCATTGTATACTCTATAGGCAGGTGAATCTTCTTGTTCTTCTTCTTTTTCTTTTTCTGTTTCTTTTTCTTCTTCTTTTTCTTCCATATGTTTTTCATAAAGTGTTTTATCTTTCATGAGTTTGATATCTTGCTCTAGTTGGTTTTGCTTTTCTTTTAATTCTAAAGTATCCCATTCATCTGACCTAGATAAATGTTTATAAGATTCTTGGTAATAAAATATATTTTCATCGGTAGGATGTTTGAACATGATATGAAATAAATCATTTACATTAGAACGTGGTGTTAAATCAACCATAATATGATGAACATTTTGTGTTACTTCTTTATAGTGGCTTGTTTTGAATTGTAATGAATTCACACCATTCATTTTCCAAATTTGACGGTCAGCACAAATATTTTCCCATTTATGTAATTCTATTTTACTTTCTTTTATTTGTTTGTCTTCTTTTTTCAATTTCTTCACATCATTGGTAGTTTCAAGTTCGTAACCAGGAGTTCCTTCTGATTTATGAGGGCGATGTACTGGAACAATATTATTGATATGAATACGAAATGCTAACGCATCATCTTCTCCTCCCCATCCATAAAAATTGTTAGGAAATCCGTTTATTTGTTGAAATGCCTTTTTCGAAAAGCGAATAATACGCCCAAACGGTGGGTTGTATTCCATATCTTTTACCAAATTACCCAAATGCAAAATTCTATAATCGTCGCATCTACCGTAGTACCGATTTACAATTTCAGACGGCATAATAATATCTACGTCGTGAAAGATGAAAGTGTCAATAAACGGCATATGTTCACATGCGTACAAGTAGCCTGTATTGAGAACTGCACCACGATTGAATTTACGTCCATCGTTACTTTGTTCTACTACTAACACATGAAGATTAGGTAAAGCAGAATAATGAGCTATAAATTGTTCTAATTGTTTTCCTCTTCCTTGGTCGCCTTGGTCTCTAAAAGGAACAATAATCATTGTTTTGGACAAATCACAGTCTTCTTCATGTTTTACATCTTCTTTGAATTCTGGAAAATTGTTTCGTATCGTATAATCTTTATACAGTTTATCTATGGTTTCATCGTGATTCTTTAAGATAAATTTAGCATTTTCAGTTGTTGCTAGTGTGTTGGATACACCATTCAAAATATCAGACATGTAATCATATACGAAATCATCTGTAAAGTATTGTTTGAAAAAAGCTTGTCCATTCTTTGCAATTTGTTCACATTCAGCGTCATGAGATATACACCATTCAATCGTTGTTTCCAAATTGGACATTTTTTCATCAATGGTCAAACAATGAAATTCACTTGTATCAATCGTTGTTTTATTTTTTTCAGTAATGGGTTCTGTTTTCATCATGGGTTCAAACCATAACGTGTAAGGACATTTAATGTTCACGACGCAACAACCGTATTTTAGTAACCCTCCAAAACGGTAGGCAGCAGAGTTACCTTGAATGTTAAAAATGAATTTGTTGCGAACTTGCAATGCCATGGGCACTTGAGCATTTGGAATGTTCCTTGATGGTATAAAAGATAATACAGGTTTCTCAACACCTCCTATTTTCACCATTTTGGTTTTAATACGTTTGGTAATACGTGTAATCTTGACATCCATTAAATCAAAGAATTTGAAATCAGCATCACTGCATTTATTTTCTAATTTAATACGAGGATTTGTATCTTCATCTACCCCACACCCAGTAGATTGACCTCTCCATACAAATTTTTGAGCTCTGTCTTTCCAATGAGGTACAGTAGACAATTCAATCATATCAGAACTATTTACACAACGAACTCTATCACGAGGGTTGTCTGGTGTATAGGAATAAGTTGCAAAAAATTTAGTGGATGTATTTCTAGAAATAAGATTTAAATCATCACCTGTTGGTATAGGAACGTCTGCAAAATCTTTATGTGTACATTGTGATAATATTGGAATAAATTGGTTGTTATAATAAGGTTGAAGAAGCATGGTATTTTTAAATAATTCGTTAAACGGTTCTTTCCATTGTTTGTGCAAATGAGGGAAATCTTTACGATTCAGCATGAAAATACAATCGTTGACTACCCGGTTATTGCAAGTATTGACAAACATGTCATAAATATCGGCCAAATAGTTATCAGTAGGATTTCTATCATCTTTTTCTGTACGAATTAAACAATTGTTGGCATACCATTGGTTTGGTGGTTTGTGTTGTTTGATTCGTGTCGAATCTAAAAATTTCTTCAATTCTGCAGGGTTGCTGCTGATGGGTACAAATTCACCACTTTCAGTTTCAACATGTAACTTGTCTGAAAAGGTGTTGGTATAATTGGTATTGTACAATAGATTAAAATTGACTACTTTGTTGTCTTTGATTCTTACAAATATACCGGTTTTTATATATTGAAACATATAATTCACTGTTACATGAGCTGGATGGGTTTCCAACATTTCATCTTTTTTCTGTAAATGTAATTCAAAACCTTGTTTGCTCGTTGAATTGTAATTATCTACACCGCTTTTACTGTTATCAAATCTGTAAATTTCCAAATTTAATTTATTTTTACAGTATTTAGTAAATGGTGTTAGCTTTGGACTAATAATCATAGCGGATGTTAATAAATCATGTTTTCCTTTTTCATCAAAAATACACGGGAATAAAGTAACGTCCAATTTTGCATCTTTTGAATAATAAAGTTCTTTCCCACGAATAACCAACTCTGCATTTGTATGCAACATGTATTCAAATGTTTTGCATGGGTCCGCCGCTGCCGATGATACAAATAAAGCGTTTGATTTGAAATCGTGCAACAATTTACCCACCAACGTAAATCCTTGTGATTGTAATACTTGGTCAAACGATGTTTTGATAGGGGTCCATCCCATCGAATCGAAATGTTGAATTGTATCCGAAGTGACTAACCTCATCTGAATGTTCATGGTTGCAATTTCTTGCATGAATAATTTGAACGAATAAGGAACATTAACCGTACTTGTTCGTTTTTCATATTTGGGTATAGATTGAATACCTTGATCGGTAATCGTTAACGGACCATCTATAGAAGGACTATAAATACTATTTTTAGATACGATGGATATTAATCCAGTCACATTATCTACGGTGATACGGTATGGTTTTCTTACATGATTTTCCGAATCCAAATACGTTCCGTCACCACGTATCATCATGGATTCTGTTTCAAACATGTTTAACCCGTTGGCAATGACACCATCGCGTTCCATTTCTCCGATACGCAAGCCACCTTCGTTGGCACGACCTTGCACAGGTTGACGAGTTAAACTAGTCATGGGTCCTCTTTCTCTGAAATTAATTTTATCTTTGACAATGTGTTTCAACCTCATGTAATAGGTAGGTCCTATAAAAATATCGGTTTCTATTTGTTCTCCAGTCATACCATTATGCAATATTTCAGTTCCTTTGCTGTTGAAATTATATTCGCGAAGTTTATCTCCATAAAATTCCAAATCCGTTTTTTTATTAAATGCAGTACAATCCCCGTACGAACCGTGTTCCAAATGTACTTTTCCAATCAAAGATTCAATCAATTGTCCAAGTGTCATACGGGATGGCATTGCGTGGGGATTAATAATTAAATCTGGTCGAATTCCCTGGTCGTTGAACGGCATGTCCAATTCAGGAATAACAATACCGCATGTTCCTTTTTGACCTGCACGTGAAGCAAATTTATCACCAATGTTTGGAATACGTTCATCACAAATACGAATTTTGATGGTTCGATGTCCAACTGCATTAGGTGTCATATACGTTTTATCTACATACCCTTGTTGGTCCCGTTTGGTGTAGACTTGTCTTACTTTTGAATTGCTTGTCATATTGATAATAGGTGTTTTATTGTTCATAATAGTTTGTGTCCGGATGATACCGTTTTCATCAAATTGCGGTAATTCTTCATTCGGAGCAAAAAATAACTTGTTCTCTTCATCTTCTGTTTGTTCGTACACTGTAAAATAACTTGTATTGAACATACCCCGTTCTAACGACGATTTATTAATTAAAATAGCATCTTCTACATTGTATCCAGTATAACACATAATAGCAACTACTGCATTTACACCATACGGTATATATTCTTGATTTAAATGATGTAAATAATAAGATTTGATGAGAGGTACTTGACCGTAATTTAATACTAAACCAGTTTTATCCATTCGATTTTGATAATTGGTGTTGTAAACAGAAACGGCTTGTCGAGATTGACCACATGAAAATGCATTACGAGGTAATGGAATGTGTTCTGGGAAAATAATTTGCAATCCCATGTAACCAAGTATCAAAGATGGATGAATTTCCACGTGTGTAAATTGGGTATCCGTATATTCTGGTAAATGGTTCAACGAAATAAGAGCAGTGTTGGATTCAGCGCAATCAATATATTCTATGCTAGAAGGATGAGAAGGAGAACCTTGTATTAATTCATTCCAATCTAACTTTTCATCCTTTTTGGAATAGGATACTTCTTTATCATCATTGATGTATAATACAGGGCGATATACGCGTCCTTCATCGGTATAAATATAAATAATATTTTCACGTATGTTGAAACTAATACTGGTCCATTTATATATTCTACCTGTTCGTCTTTTTTGTTTGATATCATGCACGAGTTCATGAGGGGTAGTGGTTGAATATTTCCAGTGACCGTTTACAAATACTTTTGTATGTAAATAAAGTAATTCAGGTTTACTTTCCAAAATAGCGATACATCGAATATGTTCTTTTTCTGAATACGATTGTAAAAGTTGTAATATTTCTTGTTTACTTGAACCTGTTGAAATTTTTGTACAAATAGAAAATTGTTTATGGGTACCGACATCCCCACCATCTGAATCAACCGGACACATCATTCCCCATTGCGTAGCATGCAAATAGCGAGGTCCTAATACTACTGAATTTTCGTCCATTTGCATTACGCATTTACGTAACAAAGAAATGGCCGTACTGTAACTGAGCCGGTTTACTTCTTGTGATAACCCAATCCGTTTCGTATATATTTCGGACCCCCAGTCACCTTTGAACCCGCTCATAATACCTTTTTCAGTAATTCGTTTTTTGCTCATAATAGGAGGAAGTGTGTTGACTACAAATTCTTTGAATACTTCTGCATCGGAATTGTAGGTTCCTTCATGTTCATTATGGGCAATATCTAAAGTTCGAATAATATCTTTGATTTGAGCTTTATAAAATTCTTTGAACAAATCGGATAACAGTACGCCAGAGGGTTCAACCCGTTTGAACTGAAACGAATCGCGGTCGGTCGGTACATCCAATCCAATAGATACTCGCAACAGTTTGTTAACCATATATCCAAGAAATTGTGCTTTTTCAAGTAAATCATATGTAAAATGACGAGGTGGTTGTGATAAATCATTGATATGGGGGAAAAAATAATCCGACAATATAAAATAAACATGGTAATCTCTCAAATATTTACTAAAGGGTGCCATGTATTCGATGGCTAATTGCTGTGTAAATATTTTACCTGCATCATATATACTTGGACGAAGTAATTCCATCATACGCGGGTCATCATCAGGTACACACATTTTGATGATATCTTTATCAGAAATGACACCTAACGCTCGAAACACGATAAATAGAGGAACGGGCATATTAATGTTGGGAATGTCGACTACCAATTGTTGGTGAACAATTTGAGTAATACGTTTCATTTCTTCTTCTTTTACATTTTCATTTTCTTCATCTTTATACGACATCATACGTACTTTAGTTTCGCGTACTGGTTTCGATTCATCTTCAGATTCACATCTAATTTCTGCAATATAACTGTACGTATCTTCTTTGGGAGTTTTACTTACACGAAGAATATTGTTGGCAAACCGTTCTTGACTAATAATTGTTTTTTCACTTCCATCAATAATAAAATATCCACCTGGGTCAATTTTACATTCTCCCATATTAAATCTAGTTTCAGAAGGCATGCCGTGTAAAATACACATTTCGGATTGAACCATAATAGGAATATTTCCAAAAAATATATCTTTCATTATGACTGTTTTTTCATCGAGTGTATTTTTTATTTTGAATTCAAATTCAATATCAACGATAATTGAAAATGCATAGGTTAAATTTTGAAGACGAGCTATGTTGGGATATAAATAATTTTGTTCATTTTCTACTAAAATAGGTTTGGCAAATCGTATGAATTCTCCTTTTTTTCCTCCAATATAAATATCGCAAGAGTGAATGGCTATATCTTCATCTTCTACTTTTGTTAAATTTTTATTAAAAGAAATGGGATTGTTTTGAGTAATGAGTTGATGAATATCATGATTTACAAAACGGTTATAGGATTCAATGTGATGGTCTACTAAAAAATTGGGATTTTCTTTAAAAAATTTACTTATGATTGTAAAACCAAGGTCCATTATATTATTTACTCTATATTTTTATATAGTGTAAATGAATCAATT
>Ga0114959_10000662_pt1 | contig 32292 bp, 34 predicted proteins | sample C_130625_EF_Meta_FD_87317 | JGI IMG/M metagenome (GOLD analysis project Ga0114959, IMG submission 87317) | Freshwater microbial communities from Lake Croche, Canada to study carbon cycling - C_130625_EF_MetaG | ecosystem: Environmental > Aquatic > Freshwater > Lake | place: Lake Croche, Canada... | reverse complement strand
TTGATCCCGATGTCAAAGGACAAAATATGCTTTTTCATTTCCGTCATTATGTGCGACTAGAAAGATATGCCTTCAATTCATATGTGTTGAATTTACTTAAGTCAGTTTCGGAACATGCATCATGCATTTTTTTCCAATAAAAATCCTTTAAGTAATATTTATTCATTTTACACGCTTTCAGATACAACTCCGACATAAACCTATGGAAATAATACCAGAAATGCTGCAATGTTTTGAACCTTTTTGTCGGTGCAATCATAGGTCGAAGCCACGGTAAAAATGTCTCGAGCATACTTACCGGAATTTGTCGGGTTAGATCCACTGGTAGTTGATAATCATAGGTAGGACACAACACCTGCGCACGGTTATCGGTCAACACATGGGGTGTGTTATCAACGAGGATCATCGACTGAATATCGTTCATCGTTTTAAGTTTGTATTGTTTTGCCAGGCGTTTGTAAACTATTCCACGGACTGTATCTAATGACTTGATATAGGATCCATTCTTGCAAATACAATGTGTCCGGGTGAATAAAGGGCGGTTAAATTTAAAACCCAGTTTCTGTTCTACGCGTGGTATAATAAACTCGGCCCATTCGGTATCAGATGCAGTATATATGAAAAACTCGATCTGCGGATACTTCAGTTTAGTCGCCAACAGGAATTCCTTTAAATAGGGCCGTATCATGTGCTGTCCCAAATCTTGCATGAGATAGGCAGGCTGATACTTGACTACTTTCGATACCTGACCAGAGTTATAGTTTTGAAAAAGGGTATATTCATTTGCCAGCCACTCCACATCTCCGACCAACGTTCCATCGAAATCTAATAAAAATACTATCGGTTTTGATATAGGATGTATAATTTGTGAAACATCGTTTAATCCATTCATTTATTTTATAGATATAATATAAATGTTGAACTATCTGATAATCGTCTTCGTCTTATTAGCAGTTTACGCACTGATTATGTATTCAAATTCAAAGAAAAACCAGTCGAAAGAAACATTTGCAAATGATGATGATCTATCTGCGTTAGTGAAAGAACTTGGCAGCCTATCAAATCGTCTGACCGTCATAGCTGGAAAACTCGCTTCAAAGACTAGACCATCTGATTCGGTTAAAGCAGCATCAGGTCCAACGCTAGAAGGAGTTGGCCTCAAAAATGTAGAAAAAATAGATAAAGATGAAGTACCAGAAGAAGTCAGCAAAAAAGATACGAAAGATAAAGACTCAGACAAAGATAAATCTAAGAAAATGAAAGATAATTCTGATGACAAAGATAAAACTAAGAAAACGAAAGAAAACTTCGATGACAAAGATAAAACTGTAGAATCATTTGGAAACTACAATGGGGTTGAATCAAATAAATTTGATAATTTCATGTTACTCTAAGTCTATATCTGGGGTACGATTATGGGGTTCTACATATTTCAACTCGAGAGCTTTAAATATATCCTCTTCAGTACGAATGCCGTCAATCGTAGGTGTTAATCCATATTCATTTAGAGAATACCCTTTATTTAAAGCCCATTGTCTCATTTTTATGTTAAATTCACCAGATCCTGTAAAATACAACAGCGCAAATGGATAATTCGTATTTGTTGTTATAAGGATATCCAATCTCCTATGAGTTGAGTGGCGTTTTAATCTACATACACCCATGAATTTCTTCTCTCCTTGTGCTAAAATATCTGTAATATACCCATCTTTCGATAGAAGAGATACTACTTCTTCCATACGAAGGTTTTCATGAGCCTGTATTAATACATCAATGTCTCCACTGCTGTTTTGTCCTCGACGGTAACTTCCAACCAGCTCGAATATAATGTCTTTACTGATAGACTGAATGACGTGTTCTATCTTAGTTTTATGTACATCCATTTCTTTACGAGGTATTCGTTTTAAGAAATCATTGTAATATTTTAATCCAATAATTTGTTTTGTATTTAGTAATTCAGGATGTTCTTTTAGTTCTTCTATGGTACGGTATCCAGCTTCTGCTAATTCTCTTGCTTTAACAGGTCCAATACCGGATATACCCATGAACAATTCTGTTGCATCATTGTTACTATTCAACAATCTATCGGCTTCGATATGACCTGTTTCAATCCATTCTTTTGCTTTTCCGAGTAGCCCTTTACCCCAACCCGGGATTTTTTGTAAATCTTCAAAGGTCTTTGGCTGATGCTGATGAAAAGCTTTCATTGCGCGTTCATATGCTCTAGCTTGAAACTGTTCCCCCTTTCGTAAATGCTCTACGTATAGACGGTTGATAGGTGCGATAAGACCTGTTAGATCCACTTCCGCGTTTTTCGTCGATTCGATCTCCTCCACGAACTCTGTATTTTTCTTGTCCGTGTGTTTCTTTGTCTCTTTCTTTGTCTTTGTCTCTTTCTTTGTCTCTTTCTTTGTCTTTATCTCTTTCTCTGTCTCTGTCTTTACCGTGCTCTCTTTTGCTGTCTCTTTGCTCATGTTCTTGTATATTAGTAATAATATCTTCGCATTTAAATTTAACACGCAGTGATGGATTATTAGTTAAAATGGAATCGCAGACAGACTGAATGAATGTCTTACATTCAATATCTTTATTACCTGTTAAAATGTAAATCAGATCAATAAACATTTCACGTGAAACGCCCATTGTTGAAGATATAGAATTCCATATTTTCTCTAATTCGCATATAATATTGTGAATATCATTAGTTATACCAATCATCATATGCATGTGCCCTACACTATGTGTTTTCACCTTAATGCGTTCACAAAATGCATCATAATCTTCCTGTTCAATATTGCTTGAATCAATGGATGCAAAAGCATCTTTCAAGGCAGATATACTTTCTGATATCATATTTTGGATGAATTCGGGTCTATCCAGTGCTCCCAGTTCTTTCAGCATGTGTATATATAGCTTGTAATATTGTGATTGTTTGTACGCATGATCATATATTTGTTTCCAACACTGCGTTTTGTCGAGAGATTCGACGAGTGACTCTTTGTCGATCAAATCCTTACAAGAAGCAGTCAATTTTATATAATTAGTATCTGAAACTTTATTCATAATTCCTTGAATTTTTTGTGGAACAGTGGCTACGTTTGCCCCCTTGAATAAGGAAGGCCTTACTGGTTTTGCCAACAGTTGTTGATTGTTATTTTGATTCATTTGTATTTTTCTGGAAACTTTTGTATTATGATGTCGTACCTGTCTACCAGGAGGACCAGTCATACCCTGATCCTGAAAACATGAATACAATGAAAACAAGCTATCGCATTTAGTTTGAAGTATTGGATCTGATGGAGTTTGATTAAGTCCCATAAAGACTTCAATCGGGTATCTAACTACATCAGTCATTGTACTAACTATAGTATGTTGATATGTACTTAAGTATAAATTATATGTAAGTTATGAAATGGCGATCTCGTCTATAAGAACTATATTTGAAACAAACAATATTTACCAATCCATAGTCATTTGTCAAGATTCTCATTTCGACATGTTGTATATTGACTTAGTTAAAGAAGGCTATCCTCTATCGAAACTAGAAGAGTCCGCGAGATTTAAGAATTTTGAAACTCGCATGCTTGCTTTAAAGCTATCCGAATGGAACAACAATCACGAAATAATCACATCATGTGTCAATACGGTTATGTTCATAGAGTGCCAGCCTTCTAAAGCTGATATGTTCATGTTGCGGAATGCCTCTGTGTTTATTTTCTCTATTTAATTAAAACTCTCTCATGGATAAATGGTTGCACCTTTTATGGATTATACCCCTTGTATTCATTCTTGTTTATGTTTGTTACCGTGTTATTATTAATATAATCCGTTCTAATTCTGTTAGTGCTTCTTCCGACTCAAAGAACAATAAAAAAGTAGAAGGCTATGAGGGCTCAACAACTTCAACACCTTTAACAGTATTATATTTCTATGCTACATGGTGCGGGCATTGTAAATCGTTTAAGCCTATTTATGAGAAATTAGTCAGTCAACAAGCCGTGTCATTCCCTCTGACCACGTTTAAATCATATGATGTAGACGATGCCGCCAATGCTGATATAGTTGCTCAATATGGTGTCAACAGTTTACCGGATATTCGCTTTGTTACCGCAACAGGTGATTCTAAATACGGTCAAAACTCGACAGAAGAAAGAACACTCGTTTCTTTAACTACAAATATTCATGCCGCTGAACAAAAAGCACAGAAAGATGCTAAGTCTGCTTAGTTTTATTATATGATTCTTCTTGAGATATCATATAGTCTTTCATTTGAGTGTATCCTTGACTTATATAGGATTCAAATTCTTTTTCTGAAATTGTCAAAGAAACGAGCTGAACAGCGGAGTCTTCTTCTGACACAATATTGATTTTACATATAGATTTAATAATAGATTGGTCGATTTGTCTTGAACACCATTGTTGCCATGGACTGAACAGTATTGCTTCTAAGTAATCTGTAAATCCACGTATTTCGCGAATCGGATCCGTATATAATAATCCTATTGTCGTTATATTCGAAAATGTTTCAGATTCAAGATATGATAAAGGTAGTTGACAATATAAACAACCGTCTACATACAAATTATCATTAAATGATACCGGTTCGACTACTAAAGGATACGCACAACTCATCTTTAATGCCATAATGACGCTCGCATCTGGATAAGTATCTAAGCAGAAATACTCGGTTTGCCGTTTGCTCAAGTTACTTACCGTCACTACCAGATTTTTACCTGTCTTCTTTGCTAACTCTATAAACGTGATATCCTCCGTGTCAGGGAATACTTCATGTAATAACGTCGTAAATATCTGCGTGATCTCACTGCCCTTTGTTAAACCATAAGTATCCAACATAGATAAGGGATCTGGAATGATCGACTCCAAGTCATGTTCAATCATTAGGATCTTTTTCACAACTTCTGTAATCTTAGAAATCGACATACCTAAACATAAGGCAAAACACATAATAGAACCGGCGCTAATACCAACATAGTTTTGTATGTACGAAATGTCTTGCGTTTCCTCCAAATATTTTAAGCAACCCACGAACGCAAGCCCTTTAAATCCTCCGCCGGAAATAACTATATTTTTTATCATTATTTAGGGTAGTACAATTATCTCTTATGTATCGATCTTTGTATCATCCTCATACACCACCAAAACAGGAAGTACAACTTGGTCCACCGGTAAACATATTCGACTTATATCGAGATATGAACCAAAAAAAGATGAAAAAACTCACCGGCTATGACGGTGTTTTACAGAAATGCTACCAACGCATTAAAATTGCTGCTCGCGTAGATCAGATGAAGATGTTTTATGAAGTACCTGAATTTGTTTTAGGACTCCCTATATATGATATACACCACTGCATGGCGTACATGATGCATCAACTTCGACAACATGGATTTATAGTTACTTATTATTTCCCCCGAATTTTGTATATTTCATGGGATCCAGTAGACTTACCTGCACATACAAAAGCTAAAGCAAAACATATTTTGGCACCGCCATATGAGCCTGCATTAACACAAAACACCGAGGATATTCAATTTGGATTACCTCATACTCTCCCTGCTCCAAGCTCGAGATCTAGTCTGATCGAACAAGACACGTATACTAGAGAAAACAAACCGCTTCAATTATCAACGAATTATCGCATACCACGAATGAAAGCGCCCCCTGAAAAGAAAAATTCCATCCCTGAATATATGACCTCGTACAAGCCTAGCGGAAAATTTGTCTTGGATCTCACATGAAGTTTTTATTTTCGCGTTGTAAAGTAAAGAGGGTCCATGACAGTTATCAATACAAATTATTCCTCTATAGAAGAAGCTTGGGGAACGCCTCTTAATCAAAAAAAAAAGTCGCGTCGACCTCCACCCGATCCTCTATGTGATCTTTACGCAAAGCGAAATCAAAAGACGAAACGCCCGTATTCTGAGACAGCTGCAAATAGTGCACTTTCCGTATATAGCAAATTACCCTATAATGGCAGAATGACTCCCACTGCTACAGCCAACGGATATGATGCGACTAAACCTGTATCGTATCGTCCTATTCTTGCAAGTAGTAGCGAAGATATCTATGAAACACGACACCATCAAGATGAAGATGATGCCTATTTCGACAGAGCATTGAGTGGCGATAACACGTCCTTACAGGGCGCACGTCTCATTGCATACGATCAAGGCAACCCATACCATCCTCCAGGTGTTACGGATAACTTTAGTGATTACGGTTCTGACCCTATTCCTGATCCTGATGTTTCCAATACTCCTGCACCTACGTCTAATTCTCAAGAACAATCACAGCGTCCACCTATCGTATCCACCAATTATAACTCGAAAAGTGGACTAGGTACCAATTCTTCTCACAATTCTCACGAAAAAATACTGGATCTAGGCCTATATATTATCTCTGGCGTTCTTATGATATTTACGATGGAACAGATTTTACAACTTGGTATGCGTATGAAACGAGATTAATCATCTTGAAAGTGATATTTTTTGTTTGGTTATCAGTAATGATACTAGCGTTGAATCAAAGTCCCTATCTGTCTGCAATCAGTATGATCATGATGAATCTTGGATCTAAATACATCTCTATGGACATCACTAAAGGTCAGGAACTTTTGCTGAAAAATCCGATTACTCGCCGTATTACAGTTTTCTGTATTCTATATGTTGCTACGCGGGATATTATGTTATCCTGTATCTTATTAGCGGTATTTATCATGATTACGGGCTTTCTTCTACACGAAGAAAGTTCCCTTTCTGTCTGGAATTTTATAGGACTTCCTATCGAAATTCCAGACAAACTAAAAGAACTATCAGATGAAATTAGCAAAGAAAAACAGACGGACTCCAAACAAGAGAACCAAGTCGACAATACGAAGATACAACCAGGCACCTATACTCCGCGAAAAGAATATAAAACATCTCTAACTCCGGAAACCCCATATTCTCGGGTTGGCATTACGTCTTATGAAAATAAATACGTGTAATACCCGGATGTATCAAATAATATATGTAGCACAAGGAAATGAAGAGCCACGACTATAAACATTTCTGTTGCTCTCATCACAGAAATATTACGCGTATAAATTAGAACAAAACATACGGATGAAGGAACAATGCAAATCATAAACAATTCCAATAAAAACTTGGCGGTGTGATCTTTAATCATCACAAAATCCATACGAAAGCAAGTCATAACTACTAAAACCAAAGCTCCTACTGACATTGCTGCAACCATTGAATATGATACAAATAAATCCCAGTCGAAATTCATTTAATTAATAGATAGATTTTTCATCAACCATATTTACACATTAACCAAATAAACGTGCATAAAATTATCAATACTAATGCAGTAATAATTAAATCCATTGTAAACATTTTTCTATATATGACACACAGAAATACAACAATTCCAATCACTACACCTGCTACGATCGTTATCAACCATTCCCACTTTCTTTGTTTTACTTTCTCTTGCATTTTAGTCAAGTTCGATACTGGTTTGTGAGTTGGTTTAAGAAGAAGTGGAATGGTATTTTCTTCATCGTTTGCAAGAAACATTGATTGATCATTGTCCATCTGATAAGGTGCGTTTTCATTCATCGGATACGAATCATTTGTCATAGAAAACATGGTTTGATCATTTTGTGTATACGAACCATCTGTAATAGGACGTTGATCATCATATGTTTTATAGGATCGTGAATCTTCACTTGTAATAGGACGTTGATCATCATATGTTTTATAGGATCGTGAATCTTCACTTGTAATAGGACGTTGATCATCATATGTTTTATAAGAGGGCGGTGTTGTTCTTGTTGGATAAGAACGATTCATTCTATACCTGGAAAAGATAATGTTTGCACAGGGTTTACCAAAAAAAATCTTTGAAGAAACTAAATGGATCAAAAACTCCGTCCAGCTTATGTCAGTGACGTTTCAAGAGAAAGTACCTGGAATGAACGTAGTGCGAAAGGTTTTCCTGTGGCTAGCTCCGAATATGAAAACAATGGTGGAGAACATCACCTCGAGATATCTGATATGAACTATCGTGCAGCGTACGAACCTGTTCAACATTTATCTACCGAATGCTTCTATAGTACTGATGGCCGTTTCGTATGCAACCCTGAAAAATCCAAAGAAGGTTTCAAGGATTATATCAATCCCGAAGCCAAGGCCGCGGCTCGTGCTGAACTCCAGGCTTATTCCGGAATAGGTGGATTTGTTCCCTCGAACGGATGGCAAAATAAAGTGCGCGAAGGCCATGCGAAAGTTGATGCTTTCCCCGCTGTAGAAGCCACATGTTTCTATAACGCGCAAGGAGAAATCCAGTGCAAGCCTATGCACAGCTAAATTTAATTATAGGTAGGATTTGGCGTATATTGCGCTTTTTCTCTAGCTGTTTGTATCATGGTCTCTAGCCATATCCTTTTGTTCTCTAATTCACGTTGTTGAATCTCGAGCTCATACACGCGCTGCTCTAGCGCAGCTTTGGTTTCTTCTACTTTACGTTTTTTCATGTTTTTCATGTATTCGCAAGTTATAAAAATAAATGTGGTTTAACCATTTTTTTACTCATGTCACCACCGACCAGTAGAAACCTTTATATGGGGCTTGTGTCTCAGAGGCGTGTTTAATCGCCTTTGTTGTGATTCCTTTTTGTACATACAGGGCCTGAAACGATGGATATGTATGGACGATCTCACCGGAAGCGGGGTCGATTTTGTGGATCTCGGTGCCGCGGGCTTTCGAAGGTAGGGATGGGAGAGCATGTTGGGACAAATAGGTCTCTTGCATCTCGGAGGCCAGGTCGTCCCATGGAATCCAGTAATGGTCCCGGGTCAGTGTTCCGTATTTGACGGCGTTAGATATCAAACTGACGTGCTGATTCACTTCTTTAGCGGCATCTTTTTGTAGGGCGTAGACTCGTACAACGCGGGCTTTATCGGGTGTGACTTGCGCGATGTATCCTGTTTTTCGTCGTTGGGTCTCGACTGTGGGTCCTATCTGGAGAGCCTGTGTCGGATCTGGCGTGTTTCGTGGAATCAGGTTCCATCGATAACCGTGATAGACGGTTTTATGGGCTACCGCTTCTTTGATATTTCGGAGTGTGGTGCCGGGGATATCTCGGGTGGCTTGCATCAGGCCGTCAATAACGCGGGCCACACGAGTCAGATCGGTCGGATCATAGAGTTGAAGGATGGGTCCCTGGAAATGGGTCGTGGGTGCGGGTATGAGAGCAGGGTCGGTTGCAAGTGCAGGTGCGGGTACCAGCTCTGGATCACGATCGCGAATCTCTTCCGGATCTGTTTGGGTCTCGACGCTTTGGGTGGTTGTCGTATTGGTAGTTGGCTGTGGTTGACATGCAGGCCGATACATCAAGTCCATGCATTTGATGAGTCCTTCAGGATTACCCTGAAACATCTCAATGAGTTTATCGCGTTGTTGTATGGCCATCATTTCACACGGATTTTGATCCGTCAGTTTCATATAGTATTTGACATTGGTTTGCATATAGCGTCGCAGTTTGTCGAGTGTATATTGATTCGGCATCAAGTAGGTCTCAATCGATCGGGATTCATTGATCGCTTCTGTGTATTTGTTGTTGACAAGAATCGCGCTATGATGCAAGAAATACTCGAAACCAGTATGATTCTCGCACGGAAAGACATCAAGTACCATAACTTTAATCCCGAAGGCGGAATTGATATGATTGACACGGCCGCGGAGGTCTTCGGTGCTACCGACTTTGATGACAAATTTTCCGTCTTCAAGGGTGATCATCCGCAAAATGTACACGAGACGATTGCGGGAATAGCCAGCCAAAAGAGCCTTATGGCGTTCCATGGATGCTTGGGTTTGGATCTCTTTCATTTTGGACTCAGATTCGAGAGCCGCTGATTCGAGGGTGCGAATGCGGGTTTCAGATTCTTGAGCACGTTGAAGAGACTCCTTCATCAGTTCAAGCGTATAGTCTTGGAGAATAGACTCCATTTTTAAGTAGTAGTCGCGGACCATTTCGGCTTTGGAAGTATTCGCACGAATGCAGAACTTTTTGAAGGCCGATACGGTGAGGAAGATGGTTTCTTTGTTTTGACCACCGTTTTGAGGAACCGATGTGTCTTGATCGGTTGGAGAAAAGGTCTCCACTTTTGAGCGGAGCGCTTTTTTGGATGAATTTGTTTCTAAGTTTTGCTCATCTTTCGGAAAGAGCAAAATGTTAGTGATATAATCAACGTTTTGAACGAGTGATTTGACAAGAAGACGTTTTCCAACATCTTTCCGGGAAAAACCCATCCATTGCCAAATATCTTCAAAATTTACGACAAAGGCTTTGTCATCACGGCCGTGATCCAGGTACAGTTTGAAGCTTTGCACGAAGAGGCGTTGTTCTTCCGTGTTCATCTTCTCTTGAAAGATCGCGGATAAGCGGGAGTCGGTCGAGAAGGCAGCAAGCATATCGGACATGACGGGCAGTAAGATCGGGTATGTATACCTCGCAGGAAGTCCTTAAGTACCTTTATACGGGCCTTTCTGTGCATGGTGTAAAGCACCGAGTGCTGAATTATAATCGTTATTTACACAATACAATGGATTCTTTTTCAACTATAAGCGATATTGTTGATATAAAAATAATTTTTGATAGCAAACGGAGGATTCCGTTTGGACGTTTAGTTGGAGTCTCTACTACCTGTAGGTTTCCCTAAGGGATGGACTGTATCTTAACCCGATTCCAGGTGCTTAACCTTTCATCATCGAGCGATTACCGTTCAGTCTCTGACGGCGAACCATAGACTAGCATATCGTCTGTAGGTTCTTACCATGCGGGTTGCCCAATCTTTGAGATTATTACGATACCAGAGTTCATTATTCTCTGCCATAGATTCAATTTCTCGAATCCACTTCGTACTCAAAGCTCTAAGGGTGTTCCCGAACAACAAGTAATCTTGCGGTTTTTTCAAACCACTAGCTATTGATCTGTTTACAGGGATCTTACCGATTTTCCTGTCATCATTGCCTGCTTGATGACAGCGGATAGCTTTTCTGCGCACCTGTTCCCAACTGAGAGCAAATATTTTTGCTCATGAACTATACGCGAGACCACCCCGGTCTCTTCCTCATGCTTTCACATGAGGCCGGAATATACCTTAAGGGATCACAGAGGATTGCATTCCTCTCACCCCCAAAACCATCTATTCTCTGAACCTTCGCCCTGTCCGATACACTGCGGACGGCGGGCGCTTGGCTGCGGATCACCCAATCTTTAACGTTGTTACTGTGCCCGTGGTCATTACCCAGGGTTCCCACTGCATGTTTCCAAGCAGGGGTAGTAGTTAAAGCTCTGAAGGGATTTCCCGACAATTTGATTTTGTTGCAAGTCTTAGTAAGACTTACTAGCCAGTTATATACTTGTCGATTGACAAGATTGCATTTCCACTGTTTGTCCAATCTGGTATTGCAATAACCAGAATTGGCAGCTGACTGTTTGGCACAGGTTTGTTTAGCGATTCTAAACACTTTAATGCCAGACATGATTCTTAATACGTTGTATGAGCAGGCGTAGATGCGAACTTGAGCCGAGCTGAACGACGAGTCAGCGCCCTTGGTGGCGTTGCTCGTGAGGTTGAGCTGGAGAGTCGCGGTATCGATACGCGACATGTTGCAAGTGCCGGAAGGCTGGTGCTCCTCGGGCTTCAAGCCGAACGAGTACACGTTGATACCAGCAGAGCCGGCTGTAACGGGCACGTTCTCGTGGTGCTGGTAGGGCTGCACCAAGTTGAAGTACTTGCCTTCGCGCTGAGCAAAGCGGTCATGACCGTTGAGCTGGAGGAGAGCCTTGTCGACGCAATTGTTACCAGGGGCGCTCATGTTGGTCGGGTCCTCACCTTTAAGAGGGGCATCGGTGTAGTTGAACCACTGAGGGCCGGTGTAAATACCAGCGTTAGCAGGCTTTTGGAGCGTAGAAGCGCCAGCCTGGGGGTACAAAGCGGCAACCGACGAGTTAGTCGAGACGTTGCCATCCGACTGAACAACCCAAACCAACTCTTTAACTGGGTGGTTAAAGTTGAGCTTCAGCTTGTTGGAAGTGACCGAGACAGACTCAGCACCCGTGTACTGAAGTTGTTCGATTAAATATTCGTGACTTACCTGGGCGAAGCGTCGGCGCTCATCAGTGTCGAGGTAGATGTAGTCGACCCAGAGAGAACCGGTCTTGAGAGCAGGCACTGAGTTCAAGTTGGCACCGGGGCAGACGCAGACCTTGGAGCGGTCAGCGAACTCGATGTTCACCTTGACCTCGTGGTACTGGAGGGCAATCAAGGGGAGGGCAAGGCCGGGGTTGCGGCAGAACCAGAATTCGAGAGGAATGTACAAGACAGTCTCGGGAGTTCCGGCAGCGTTGCTGGCAGGGGCGGTAAGAGCAGAAGTCATACCAACCATTGCCTCGTAGCCGTCCTTGTGGCCAGCAGTCTGGGTGAGCTCATTCCAGATGTGGAGCCAGTCACCGTAGTGCTTGTCGATGCGCTGGCCACCAATCTCCATCTCGACGGAGTTGATGAGGGCATGGCCGACCCAGTCAACCCATCGGAAGGCAAAGCCAGACACAGCGGGGAGGGTCACTTGGAGGTACATGCGGTGGATCAAATCACCATTGCGGGAAATGGTGCAGGTCACCTTGCGACCGAAGTCAGCAGTACCGTTGAAGGTTTGCTCGATGGCTTCCATCGAGAAATTGGTGTATCGGCGATACACGCAGGAAGTGCCGATACGTAATCCTATGGCTTTCACCATAGGCTGGGCTATATCTTAAGCTATCATCGAGAATTGTTAGTTCTCTCAAGCCCACCGACATTTAGTCTCTGAACTGCATCCATAGGTCTTAACATGATGACCCTTAGGACTTGGCTGCGAATTATCCATTTCAAATATTTGTTTTTCATACGTGTGATTGTTACCTTACCAGAGGGTATTAGTCTCTGCCGGTTATGGGTTTCCCCACAACGTTGGTACACATCGTCTTTAGGAAGTTCTCGCAATTTGACGGTGTTGCCACACGTAAACCCCTCTGTTTGGGAATTTAGTTTGTGTGACTAGCCACTGCTTTTACACAGCGACTAAGGCCGTGTAAAGTAGCTCTTTTATAAGCTATTGACCTTAAAAAATGTGATTTGAGGATTACCGGTGCGCCGGTTCCAATAAGTTTCCTTATCGGGGCGGACTATATCTTAAGTTGTCATTAGAAGTAGCTTACACTTCTTCGAACCCATCTCCTTATAGTCTCTGGACTGCATCCATAAGTCTTTGCTTAACGACTTGTAGGACTTGGCTCCGTGCTTGCCCATTGTTATATTCGCCAGATTGTTACCATACCGCGGTTTTCTTCTCCGCGCCATTATGCTGTTTCCATCATAACTTGGTACTGGGATTTAAAGTTAGATATTGTTGTATAATTTTATCATGTTTTAAGATTTCATCATCAAGTATTTTATTGGTTTTAAGACTATTCGCTTTTTTTAATAAGGGTCGCATATTTTTCCAATTAAAACATACTTGTCGGTCTGCTTCAATTGATAAATCAAACCTACTGCAAGGATATACATGATCAATTTCCCATTGAGTTCCGTAGTTGTCCCAATTTATTCCAGTCGAAAATTGATATTCAATCCATTTTCGAAATTCGTCAATCGAGACATCCAGATACTCCAACATAGATGTTGATGTCTTTTCTCCCTTCATGGTTTTATATAATCGAGTTCTTAGTACTTTTTTCATTCTATAGTTATTATCAGAATGATACCGATTATATTCAGTTGCCCTTATTTCTTCCTTGTTTCTTTGCTCATATGCTTTTTTCCAATCCTTTCCGTATAAAGAATACCAATCTTTCTGTTTTTTCAGAATTTCTTCATGGTTCTTCTCTCTATAGTTCTTGGCGTAGGCATTTGCACATTGTTTGCAGAATGTCTTAGAATTCTTACAAAAACTTGATATTGGCTTTTCTTGATCACATGTATTACAATGTAATTGTTTCTCCATTTTATATACTACAACACTATGTCTTTAAATATTTTTCGACTTTAGGGGTTCGCCAGAATTTGAAGATGTTGCCATATTAACCCTCTATTTTTAGAGGGTTAACATATGACTAGCAGCTGTGGATGTTGCCTAGAGTCCACTAACGGGTTTACGATACATCTATCTCTTATTCGATGCATCCCTGCTACTTTTCAACCCAACCGATTCGTAAAGCATCTCACACTTTACAATCTTTCTAGGTAGATATCTTGTGCGCCATCAAGAATACCCCCTGTGTTTCCACAAGAGTCGGACTCTCTCTTAAGGGTTTCCCCCCATTCCCGTTGAGTCTCTGAACGTCGTTCCTTCCAGCGGAACTTTCGCTGCGGATCACCCAATCCTTGTCGTTGTTACCTCACCTCTGGTCGTTATCCAGAGCCCCGGTCCTATTACTAGACACCGGTTGGTAGACAAGGCTCTCAGGGCTTTCCCGCACTTTGAGAATGTCGCAGTCCAAGAGAATTAACTCTCGAACCACTAGCCAGTTATATCGTTTGTCCCGCCAGACAAACCACAATTTTACACTGTTTGCCTACTCAGGTAATTGTGCACCTGAGCAGCAGCTGACTGTTGTGCCCTGGCGACTAAAATAAGGCTACTAATTGCATGAGACCCCCGCCCATTTCGTCTAGATTTTATACTATTAGATGAGAAAAAAAATCGTGACAAGAGATTTTTGAACGCAGTATAAAAGTTAAGAAAAGGGTAACACAACGGTCCATTCTTCGTCACGTATGGTCTTCCAACCATCAAAGTACATATAAAACACCGAGAGTAAAGCAGTTGGCAAGGAAACGATGCCATCATGAATGTCACGAATGTAGTAAAAGAGAAGTTCATGGCGCGTCGCTATAGTTTCAGAAGAGCCCTTCATAGGCTTATAATCATCGGGGTTGAATCGTAGAAAGTATACCGGCATGCCTCCAAAGGATTGAGTAATATTGACCATACGCGTTTGTTCACATTCACATGGACGTGACCGATGCTGATGTTCATCAACTTCTAAGATCAGAATTTTATTACCGAAACAGGATTACAAGTTGACTAAACTCAGGATTACATTTAGGACAATGTCCATTGTTATCGAGCTAAATTTTTGCAAACGTTTTACGACAAATAAGACGATATTATGGTATAGGGGGGGGGTATACGTACTACGTATACCCCCCCCCTAGGGGTATACGTAGAAACGAGATACTACAGTTTATTGTTTTCAACAAAGAAAGATACTTAAGGACTTTTCACATACTGTATATACTTAAGCTATGGAAATCATTGAATCGTTTATTCTCGAAGGAAACAATCATCCTGTTCAAGTGCTGAATGATGACGGTATTATTCTATTTCGTGCATCGGATGTTGGTACCATCTTTAAACTTGCTAATATCCATACATCATTAACTGGATTTGACAACGATGAAAAAGTAATCCGCTCAACCGAAACGGAATTCGGAACACAAGAATGCATCTACTTGACTGAACCCGGTTTATATCGATTCATTATGACTTCTCGTAAACCTATCGCGACTCCTTTTAAGAAATGGGTTTGTAAAGTCATTACTACTATTCGCCAAACAGGTGTTTATAAACTCGAAGGGGATCTCCGTACCGCTATTCAACAAGAAGCCCTATTATCACGGGATGCATTTAACCTGACTCGACACGAAGGATTGATTGATATGTATCGCGGTCCAAATACGTATGTGGTTTATATCGCTTTGCTGAAATATGTATTTGGAAAGCTCCTGATTAAAATCGGTTGTACAAAACATATCGGAAATCGTGCTCAACAGCTGGAAGCAGAATTTGGATATGTCCGATTCATGTATGTGTTTCCTTGCAGCGAAAATGAACGTTTTGAAAAATACCTACATCATCATAAATCTATTTCGCAATTTGCCTATAAAGAAGCGGTTTACGAAGGTCGTACTAGTAACGAAGTATTTCTTGTAACCGAGGATACGTTAGACACGATTTTAAACATTATTAAACATAATCGAGTTCGCTTTAATAATACCGATAATGCGGACAAAGCATTAGAAGCCCAGCGTTTAGCTCTAGAACACGATCGCATTAAGTTGGAACATTTACGTATCCAAAATGAAATGCGCAGACAACAACAGATCGCTACAACCTTGACAAACCCGCTTCCTAATCCCATTGTTCCCGATCTAGATCCAATTATTATCAGTAATATAGCTCTTACAGAAAAAGTACGATCGTATAAGCAATCACGAGGGCCCAAAATCCAGCGGTATTCTCCTGATGGCATAGAACTATTACAAACCTATATCGGGCATACAGATGCATTGCGCGACCCCCTTCTCAAACAATCATCTCGATGTGGATTATCTGAAGCGATCACTAAATGTACAGTCTATAAAGGATTTCGCTGGGCTACATTAGATCGCGAATTAGAAGATACAACAGTACAGACACTAGAACCAACCGTAAATCAGGCAGAAGTGCGTTTAGGATTAGTGGCCATGTTGAATCTAGACAAAACACAAATTATAAAGGTATTCAAAGATCAAAAAGACGCAGCTGTAGATCGACAATTTTCATCGCCTGCGTCGATCTCTGCCGCAATTCGTTTCGGTAGAAAATCAGGTGGTCATTATTTTGTTATGTATGATGACTGTGATTCAGAATTACAACATGCGTTTTTAAAAGCCAATGTACTTCCTGAGCAGACTAAACGTATCAATAGTCGACAAGTTGATCAATTACATCCAATTACAAACCATGTCATTCAGACCTTTGCATCCGTAGCGGCTATCCAAAAAGAGATGCACACCTCTCGATTAACGCTTTCCAAAGCGATAGATGACGGGACCCTCCTCAAAGGCTTTCGATGGCGCATCGCTACTACCTAAGCACCATTCGCGATATATCCTACAAAAGATGTACCAGATCCTTCCCAACCTATGGTTGAGTCCATGGCACGAGGTATCCGCCTCGATCGATGAGTTCTTTCAAGTGAATTGCACGAAAAACTTGACGATGGTTCGCTATCATCATATACGGATTCCGGTCGATGACGATCCGTCTCCCGAGAACAATCGCATCATGCTCGAAGCGCTTCCCAATGTAGTGGCTACAATCGATGCCCAGCTAGCTATTCCCGGTCGAATGGTAGTAGTCCATTGCCTCGGTGGTATATCTCGCAGTCCCACGGTACTATGTGCCTATTTGATGTGGAAGTACAAATGCCGTATGGAAGATGCCATCCAGTTTCTCCGCAGCAAGCGCAAAGAATGCTTCTCCGCAAACATGAATTTCCAAGAAGCACTCGAGAAATTCAGACAAAGCGAATAAAGATAAATATGTATGTAGAATTTGGAATGATCATCACCACTAAACAAGCTAAACCCGTAGACGTGTCGTCGTATGTAGACGCTTATCATCAAAGTAATATACAGTCTTCCTTTGACTATCTATATCAGAATCCAACCAGACTACCAACGGCATATGAATCAGAGATGAGTAATACTTGATATCTACAAGACGCTGAAACATAGGTTGACATGACACACGATAACGGTCGTTCAACATATCACACACCCGCTTGGTTGACTCAAATCCCGACTCAGGAAACGCTAACAGAACATTCTCGACGTGATTCACGACAACCTGTTTCTTTTTTCGTGGTGTCTGTGCGGAATGCACGAATGGAACGGTATAAAGACGACGAGAATAGAAACTAGGTAGTCGTGATCGCGGATATGTCACGATAAGATGAACATTCGTTCCAGTATAAAAACGATAGTTTGGAGTCCGAAACATGATTGGAAGCTGTGATAAGGTTAGTGGCATGATGATGATGATTGCATACAGTTTTGATCTCTTTAAACCTTGGCTTCGGAGCAATATCAAACTCCATGTTGATCCGAAAAAGTGGATTCTTTTTTCCTTGGTCTTATACATAGAATAAGATGCCTGAAGGCCCTGAAGCCACTCATACCGCTCACGAGATCCAGAAGAATCTCGCCGGACATCGACTAGACTCGATGCAAATCCTAAAAGGACGATATGCAAATCACGGGCCCCCTGAACACTTCGCGGAATTTACAGCGGCATTACCTCTGACCCTACGTGCAGTCGAGAAGAAAGGCAAGGTGCTGTTCTTCCATTTTGACGAAGGATGGTATCTGGTATCGCATCTGGGTATGACAGGTCTATGGTACCTCAATGACCATACCCCTACTTGGAGAAGTGATTTCAAAAGTGTCGTCTTTCACTTTGGTTCTCATACTCTGACCTATTCAGATCCACGCAGTTATGGCACATTGGCGTTTGTCAGAGACATTCAGCTGGAGCTCGATCATCTCGCTATGGACATTGTGGAAAAAAGCACGACTTGGCCTCGATTTCAAGCCGCTGTCGAAGCATTGCGTCCGGCTCCCCGGAAATGGCCGATTGAGAAGCTATTATCCGACCAACACACCCTCGTTAGCGGGATCGGGAACTACTTAAAGAGCGAAATCTTATATGCGGCCCATATCGCACCAACACGGCCTGTTAACTCTTTAAAAAGCGAAGAGTGGCAAGCGCTCTTTAATGCGGCTAAACACATCACCACAGAATTTCTAAAAGCTTTGCGTCGGGATACAGCTGATCAATATGAAGCAGCATTCAAAGTGTATTCCCGCAAAACAGATCCGTTGGGACACGCTGTCCATACCTATAAGAACAAAGAGGGTCGCACCGTGCACTGGGTCCCAGAGGTACAAAAATAGACGACTAATCTATCGTATACAGAAAATGAGCTACTTTCGTGTATTTGACCCCCTTCTTTTTGTTTTGCCATGCGACTTTATTCACATATTTTTAGAAACGAAACCATTCAAAAAACAAAGACTCTTCGCTCTCGGCCACTGAAATTTTTTTAGGGGGGGGGGTAAAAAGTGTCTAAGACCATAAATTGAAAAACCTTAAAAAACCATTACGATACATGGTATGTAAAAATTAAAAACCCTAAAATCGTTATTGCGGAATCCTGCGGAATCATGCGGAATCTCACGGAATCTTGCGGAATAACGTGGATGTGAATTAATAAACCAAACTACTTTGAATTAACGTGAAACACAATAGAAAACAATATATGAAAACTAGAAGAAAACAAAAAGAGTTCATCAGAGGAAAAATCTCCGAAAGTTTTCCGCACCCTGAAAATTTTTTTAGGGGGGGGGGGAAAAAAGTGTCTAAGACCATAAATTAAAAAACTGTTAAAAACCATTACGATACATGGTATGTAAAAATTAAAAACCCTAAAATCGTTATTGCGGAATCCTGCGGAATCTCACGGAACCGTGCGGAATCTTGCGGAATAACGTGGAAGTGAATTAATAAACCAAACTACTTTGAAATAACTAAAAACACAAGACAAAACATATGGAAACACAAAGAGTTCATCACAGAAAAAATGCGCCACCGTTTTCCGCACCCTGAAAATTTTTTTAGGGGGGGGGGTAAAAAGTGACTAAGACCATAAAATAAAAAACTGTAAAAAACCATTACGATATATGGTATGTAAAAATAAAAAACCTCAAAATCGTTATTGCGGAATCTTGCGGAATCTCACGGAACCGTGCGGAATCCTGCGGAAATCTGCGGAAAGGATATAAGGAAGAAAGAAATCATATAATCTTAAAGTAGTGAATGCCTAAGAAAAAACTCGCACCGTATACATGTCCTCGGTGCAATTATAGCACAGAAAGGCGAAGCGATATGAAGTATCATCTGTTTAAAACCAAGCTCACATGTCCAGCCGTCAGTAACGAAATCACTCTCAGTGAAGACATCAAAGACAAAATCATGCAAAATCGAATATATCACATCCCTGATGAAGTCAAGATCATGAACCAGACAATTAACACCTATAACACGATCAATAACTTCGTAGCTAACATGGATTCCGTTGAAAAAATAATGAAACTGGCCAAATACAAACACCTCGAAATAACCGATTTTGAAACCAGAGTTGAAGATGAGTATCAGCGAACTGTGAAGAAGCTGGAGATGGATCTCTTTAAGTACGGGTTCTCTCTAAAACATCAGGATTTCATGCAGATTATAGACACCCTGACGAAAGCCATACGCGGAGATCAGAGAAATGAATTCATCGAACAACTGAATTTTATCTATGACCCTAAGCGAAAACGTATCAGGATCTATAATTCAGCCGAGAAATGGGAAGATATGCTCGTGAATACAGGCCTTAATTATCTCATGGGAACTATTGCGGATTACTATTTAGAATCGTATGAGATATATTTGATCCGGAAGCTGTATAAGACATCACCATCTATGCACGCACAGCACCTAAAGTGTCTCGAAGATTATTACCATTTCATCTCGTGCTTCGACATCGACCCCTATGTCAAAGACAAATACGATGCTCAGATCCTCTATAACAAAGACACCCCCGAATACGATGATGCACCGGATCGAGCCGATACAAGCGCACATATGTTAGTCGATAAATATACTGCAATGTATGCTCGCATTTACGATAACATCACCAACGCCAAAAAACACACCGTCTATAAAGAAGTCCTCGATATCATTAAATCTAATTCGCAAAACACGGTCACGGAAATAGACAAAGATATCATCAATCTGATCCATATCGATGAAGGGTTCAAAGAAGAGCTGATCGCGCTTACGGCAAAAAGTATTTGAGCTCTTGAACAGAACCGAGTACTCGGTCTGCACCCGCTTTCAACATAGACTCGGAAATCTTCCTTTTTCTGCACTCAAATATAGCCATTCTATTGATTTCTTCGAGTTCATCTATAGAACACCCCATTTCATTGCCTGTATCGGTCACTCCTATGCTCGTCACACCCGCATTCACTCCCTCGCGAATATCGAGTAATGTATCACCGACTTTCCAGACAGACATTTTATCGAGATGGCGGATGTCCATACGACGACATGCCTCGATAATCATATCAGGTGCGGGTCTGCCGTTTTGCACATCACTCGCTGTGACCACGCAATCGGGCATGCATCCTGATTTTTCGGCGAGTTTTAAGAGAGGGGTTATCATGGCCGCTGAGTAGCCGGTACAGGTCCCCACTTTGATACCCGCGGCTTTCAAAGACCGAATAGTATCTACAGCCCCTGGTATCCACTGTGCATGATCGCGGATGCTTTGTAGTTGAATGGGACCCAATTCCTTATACATCATGTCTATATCATGAGAGGTCGGAACCCGATTATGGACATGTCTGAATAGTTCCGCAATTCTTTTTTGCTGGAGTATTTGTTTAATATGCTCTTTTTTATCGGAGCCCATCGGACGACGCGCTTCTTCCACGGTAATAGGCACATTGAATTCTCGGAACAGTTTTTGAAATGCGATCACGGGAGCTCTCGAACCGCAGTCCACTAATGTTCCCGCCCAATCAAAGATGACCGCTCGTATCATACTGCTTTTAGAACATATACATCCCTACATGTTAAATCTGTTTTTTAGGTTATTCTGATTTGATTTCACGTGTATTCGATAGCACATTCTGCTTGAAGTCTACATGTTGAAAAACTTTTGATATACAAAACTAAATAAAGACTATACGATATTAATAATAGAGTGTAAGATGAGAGCTAAGACAGACTTGTATTCCAGAGAACAAACGGATATTAAAAAGGAATTAATGTCCTATATGTGTTTAGATGAGAATAACAGTATTACTCTATATGAGTTAGTTCAAGATAAAGAGATTCAGGAAAAAATTATGGCGTTGCTTCCAAAGATACGCAAATACTTTTCGGTAGGGAGTGTGACATCTTTTGCTACACCAAATAGATTGGAACGTCCATGGCTGTGTATTATGAAGTACTTACTAAAGCAAGACTATGAGCTATTTAATAAATCGGTAAAGTTTCAAACTAGTCAAGGAACGATTGCAACCATGCGATATTATTTTCGTCCTAAAAGGACTTAAGGACATTGAACATTATATGTTCAGTAAAGAAATTACAGGAAATATTTTCTCACCTTAAAATATGAAACCCCCGGACATAGACTTACCGGTCTATAAAACTGTAAAGCATTCTCTTAGAGCTATCCTCAAAGACCCTGAGGAAAACCATGGGCGCATCCTATCGGCTGTCCTAACAGGTCACAAGCTTGTACAACATGCGTCCCACTTTATCAAACTCTATTTCATCCATTGCTACGACCACGATATCGCATTTCCTGTGTTAGACACTAAGTTTATCAAATGCGTTATGAAGACGATTGGTGTTAAGGAAACTGTAAAGGGAAGACCTCCCAATGCCGATACTGTAGCTCTTATGGAAACGCTTAAAGCCTTCCATGATACCTATTACGCCTCGTATGTACATGAGAACATTCCATACTCTTCCCTTGACAACATGATGACCTATTTGGCAGATAGCATGGTCACTGTGTTAGAAACCAATATCAAGCAACACTTCGTTGAGTACTTAGAGCGTTTTGTGAATGTGGTCATGGACAAGAAGGGATGTTTAGAGAAGCTCAAGACTAAAGAAGAAAAGCACGAGTTTGCCAGTACTCTTCGAGGTTACAAAACGTCTATACTAGAGCAGAAGCATCAAGAACTACCTGAGCAGCTTCTTACACAAGTCGAGCATATCGTTCCTCGACGCGTTTTCCAAAAGAACAGTCTCCGTTATGACATCAAGTGTTCTCCTCAAGACTACTTGCCAGGTATGTTCTATATGATGAGATGGGTAGAAGAAAAGGACCAAACCATCTACAACCTCTTTCCTATCCGTTCTGAAATCATACCCAAGTACATACCTTTAGATACTGCAACTATTGCTATGTTGTTACTCCAAGAAACTAAATGCATTAATGGTATTTCTAAAGGCTATCTACTCAAGAGCGGAAACATGAAAAAGAACGAGGATGCAATCTGGTCTTCTTTCTTTCGCACCGACTTAAAGTGTTTTCGGAAGAAACACTATCACTTTGACCATCGTATCCTCACCGATGGTGAAGGTGTTTCGATCCTGTTGATACGACGAGAACATGATGGGAAAAAAGTTCATCAAGTTAAAGACAGTCACGAAGCATACCTAGATGATCTTTCAGCAGATGAACAGGCGATTTATCAGAAGAAACGAAAGGTAGCGATTGACCCGAACATGGATGATATTATCTTCTGTTATGGGAAAAACATGAAAGACGAGATAGAACACTTCCGTTACACGCGAAATCAGCGACGTAAAGAGACTAAGACAAAGAAATATCGTAAAATTCACGAGGAACTCAAGAAGACGACAGTGATAGATGGAAAAACAGTCCAGCAATGGGAAACTGAGTTGTCTAAGCATAATAAGAAGACTCTTAGCTTTGAGAAGTTTTCGGCCTATGTTAAAGACAAAAACGCTATCGCTCATAAGCTTTCTCAGTTCTACCAACAACGCATCTTCCGACAGCTGAAATGGTATGGATTTATCAACCGTCAGAAGACAGAGTCAAGGATGATAAGTCGTTTCCGTTCTATCTATGGCACTCCTTCAGAAACAGTTATCTATATTGGTGATTGGGAACAATACAAACACCGAAAATACAAAGAACCCAGTATAGGCAAAGGCATACGAAACGTGTTTCGGAAAGCAGGTTATCAACTCTTTCTTGTGGATGAGTTCCGTACCAGTTGTCGTTGTTACAAGTGTCAGGGACAATGCGAGACCTTTCGTACATGTCCAAATCCCAAACCGTGGAAATCGGAAGAGACCACGACCCGTCATGGGCTTCTCATGTGTCAAACATGTTCAGGCTTATGGAACCGGGACGTAAACAGTTCTCTGAACATTCTACGAATTGCGGAAGATACCCTAGCAGGGAGGGGGCGACCTGAATACTTGCAAAGGGAGAAGAAACCAGACGGTGGAGCTACATCGGCGACTGAGGGAGAGAAAACTTCAGTAAAGCGTAGTTGCAAGACTAAGCTTTCCCACACAACCAAACTATCACGAGGATGTAAAGCCTCAACTTTGAAAGAACAAAATGTCTCTTAGAGGCGTTTTAATCTGTCAAAGGTGTATACCGTTATGTATCGTTTTGTATCACTACGTTTTTGTGTTTTTATTACCATGTATGGTATATGTTTTTTACTGAAAATAATTTTATGGTAATAGACACTTTGGGACCCCCCCCCCCTAAAAAAATTCTGAGGCCCTTTCTGAAAAAGTTACTGACAGACAGTTTTGAAAGAAAAACTTAATAAATACAAAATGAAGCGAGGTGGAAAATCATGTCAAAAAGGTAGCGAAGCAGTATCTGCGATGAAAGGCGGTGCTGCTATCATCACAACTGACGACCGTATATCGAATCAGCCCAATACAGACGACCGATACAAAGAAGTCGGCCTGATCCACATCTCAGAATCCGCTACATTGAGTTTGGTTGGAGATATGATGCAAGGAATCTCTAACCTGTTTGGTAAATCAGGCGGCATCGATAAAGTATACAGCGACACACGCGAGAAAGCGTTGAAGAAATTGCTGGACAAGTTGAGCGCTCATCAGAAGATTTGCAATTTGAGAATGGAGGTGTCAAGTATCCATCCTGACCAAATAACATTCAATATGTACGGCACATTGATGGAGAAGAAACGTACTTAAGGACTTGTCACTATAGAAAGAAGAAGCATATTATGTACATTTTTATCGATAATCGGGAAACCGTGTTGAAAGACCGTCTTTCCGGATTGCAAAATGTGGTTTTAGGGAATCTGGATATTGGGGATATCGTCATCGGAGAATCGGAAGCACCTTCTCCGGCTACACTGCGTATGGTGTTTGAGCGGAAGACGCTGGCGGACTTGACGGCTTCGATCAAAGACGGACGGCATCACGAGCAGAAAGCCCGGCTACTGGAATGGCGCAAAGAGGATCCGACACAACGTCGACTGTATTACGTGATCGAAGGCTATCGCCCGGGAATGACGACAGACAAGATGCAGGTGGGGGGCATCTTGAATACGTTGTTTAGGGACAACATTCCGGTATTACTGATGCGAGACGTGGGTGAGACGGCGGCATTTTTGACCGAGACATGGACGCGACTGCTGGCGGATCCTGCCAAATATTTGTCGACGGCAGATCCCAGTGCTGCCTCAGCCACAGGATCGGCAGAATGTGATTACGTGAGCCAGGTAAAGATGAAACGAAATAAAAATATTACACCTGCGACGGTGTTTCTCTATCAATTATCGCAGATTCCGGGGATCTCGGCGAAACTTGCCGCCGGGATTGCTGCCGTGCATCCGACGATGACTGCTTTCGTGCATGCCCTCGATGCGTTCGACACGCCGGAGGCGAAGTCTCGGTATATCGAGAACATTCCGATTGATGAACGTCGAAAGGTAGGCAAAAAAACGGCGGTAAAGATCCTGGAACATTTGTAGGGTTTTCTCTAAAACCACATGGACATCAACTTGCGCCGAGCCGCTTCGTCTTTGACCCACACTTGGGTTTCGGTCACAATCTCGTCAGCTTCATCTATTTCGCGTATCGGCTTGACCAGCTTTGCGTAATAGACGTTATAGGCTACAGAAGGGATATACTTGGCCTCGCCATCCGAGACTTCGTGACGGTACGCATTCAAATACTCGGCAGCTGCTTTTGAAATATCTATAAACACAATTGTAACAAAATATCCGGCCGCACGAGCCGGCTCGATCCATTGTCCACGCGAGTCGGGCAAGGGATTTGTATTATCGATCACAATCGAGCTACCAGCTTCCAAAGCTTTCGCGAAAGCCGAGCGTTGTTTAGCCGGCGTTTTCAAGGTGTCCTGATTAATAATCGTGTATTGAAACTCTGTATGAAGTCGACGGGCAATAGAGCTCTTACCTGAAGCGGGCGGTCCTACCAAGACGAGCAGATGTTGGGAGACTCCACGTCGGGCATACGTTTTCTCTCCAACCCCGATGATCCCTTCTAACGGGTGCACATAGGGAGTTACAGCGACAGCAGGTAAACCCCAGTAAGCCCAAGCCCATTTAAACTTGAGACCCACATTGTGAGCAAAGGCCTCATCAGTATCCATATCACCGACGAAGAAACAATCTTTCTTTTTAAGTTGAGGACACAATTGGTTCGTGATCAGCTTCCAAAGGCCGGTATGGGGTTTGCGATAATAGGGTTCCGCATGCCCTGATACGAGGACAAACGGTACCCCGAGATCGGAGTATAGCATCCCTGCTTTGGTCGTGATATCCGAGCCACTCATTTTTTTCTGGTTGGTGATAAACACGAGATCATAGCCGTCGTCATCATGGAGAGCACGAAGTCGCGCAGGTACATCTTCAGTAAGCCATTTCCAATCGTCAAGAGACTTGGGAAATACGGTCTTGCCTTTGGGTCGGATCAAGGTGCCATCGATATCAAAGATAGCCAGCTTCGGATTTTCTGAGCGAAATCGCGTTTGGCCAAATGCGGCCATAGTATAAGCATCAGATACGCTTTGTAATTGAAACGCCATTGAAATCGCAACTCTTTTATGTACAACTAAAGATAGAAGTTTGTCCAATTTTCACTCACATACACGCAAACCATGACCCAGATATAAAGAAAAGTCGCCTCTTAATAGGCATGCATGAAGGTAAAAGGATCGGTAAACTCACGACGAAAATGTAATTACGAAAAACGTCAAACAACACTCGATGCGTGTCATCAGCAGCGAATTGATCAATTTCATATGCAGGTGTCACAGGAAAACGGCGACATGGATTTAGACGATATTCTGAAAGAAGAGACCGAATACTATACTAAAACATCGGATATCCTATTCAATTATTACGAATCGATTGAACATCAGGACCGAGTAGTACCTTCTAAGTATGTCGAGAAAGCCTCGACTAAGGGGAAGAGCATCATGGACTTTTTCGGGTCATCGCCTCCGAAGAGCGATGCATTAGCTCCGACTCCACATCTGAACAAAGCACATTTGTATGATCGGTATCTATCCGAGACAGATGACAATTATGTTCGGGATACGGAGGACGTGGATACGTCTTTATGTGAGTATTGTGGTTCAGGAGATCAGACCCTATTACTCCAGGACGGTATGATCTATTGTAACGAATGCTCGACTATGCAGTATATTATTATGGATAACGACAAACCATCGTACAAAGAACCCCAGAAAGAAATCAGCTATCTGAATTACAAGCGCAAGAACCATTTCAATGAATGGCTCAACCAGATCCAGGGCAAAGAAACCACAGACATTCCCGAAGAGATTTTCAACTCGATTCTGATGGAGATCAAGAAGCTCAAGATCACAAATATGGCGGAACTCACGCATGCCAAGATTCGTGAGATCCTGAAAAAACTCAAGCAGAACAAATATTACGAACACACGCCTTTTATCTACTATAGGATAACAGGCATTCCAAACCAATACTTGTCGCCGGACCTCGAAGAAAAACTCCGAAACATGTTCGAGCAGATCCAGGTGCCTTTCCTTAAGCACTCTCCGAGCCAGAGAAAAAATTTTTTATCATATTCTTATTCCATACATAAAATGCTGCAATTGTTGGGAGAAGATAAATACCTTAGCTTCTTCCCTCTGTTAAAGAATCGAGAAAAGTTGCATCAACAGGAACAAATTTGGAAGAAAATCTGCGAGGAGTTGAAGTGGAGTTTTATAAGATCAATTTAATTTGGCTTTTCCTCCCTGAAGAGGAAAATTTCCTCCCTAGGGAGGAATGGGGCATTTGACAAAATTACCTATTATAAGCCGTCGATCCAAACGGAAACATTCTATTACCAAGAGGAGCTACATCAAAAACAAATGCCTAATTTACACACGCATGGGAGCACCGGGGAAGCCGACGAGGTTGGCACCGATACCGAACCCAGCACCCGAGCGAGCGGTGGCACCGATAGAGGGAGCGAAGAGGTCCAAGATGGCGAAGGTAGCAGCGGCCACGAGACCAATGAGGACAACTTCTTCGAAGTTCTTCTTTCCGGGGAAGAAGTAGGCCGCAATAGACACAACAAAGCCTTCAACGAAGTACTTGAGAAGACGCACAATAAATTCTTTGAGGTCAAATGAAAAGTTAGATTCACGATCAGCCATGGGTAATTAGTTTATAATGTATCTTGAGAAAAAAAGATGCAAAAAAAGGACTATTTCTAAACGAAACCCATATAAAGGATCTTTCTATAAGTGAGTATACAAAAATGAGTGTATCTAAAACCGTTTCATGTAAAGAAGAAGATTTCCTTGAACAAGATCCTCCTATTCGAGGTCAGAATTTCGTATGTTTATCATTTATCTCTCCAGAAGACATGATCTTGAAGAAAGAAGCTTTCTTTTTTCAGAAATACGTTGAGTCCATGTCTAAGGATTTGAGTTCCATGTTAGATGCTCTTGCAAATAAGTATCCCGATGATACAGATGGGATCAATTCGATTCGGGAACGCTATGCATCAGTATTTGATGCAAGTGTTGTGCATACGGATTATCAGAACTATGTAGCGAGTAATCCTGATCTAGAATCTCAATATCATAGTGAAAATGAGTTTCAGACGAGCATTCGGGGTATCAAGGTGCGTGGATGCTATGATTCGTTGAAAGAGGCGCAGGCACGAAGTGAGGTGTTGAAGCGCCGCGATAATAACAAGTTCAACATCTTTATTGCGCAAGTGGGATGCTGGTGTCCGTGGGCTCCGAATCCGAGCGAGCTAGAAGACCAAGAATATGCAGAGACTCAATTAAACACTATGGTCAAGCAATACAAGACTAACGTGGCTCAACGAGAATCCTACTATGAGCAACGTAAGGACGACCTCATGAAGAAGGCTCTTCTTCAGAATGAACGGGTCAAGAAAGAAAATGAGATTGATGCTTCGAAGCCTGCGTTCACAGTTGAAGTTATTAAAGAAGATGATGTTCCGGAGGATCAACGCATCGAAAAAGATCCTTGGCTGCAACAAAAAGAAGGTCAGTAAATTTCTCCTATTGACAATAGATGAATCTCTTTGTATTGATTTTGACTGTTGTAGGTATATTCATGGTCATGCACGGTATCTATGAAGAGAAGTACCAAGAATTGAAAAAGAATGTTCGCGTAGAGTATCGCTTTGTTCCTCGTAGTTATTACGACGAGCAGCTGTTCCAATCGAACATGATTGATCCGGGTATTAAAGACAAGATGTCTTCGTTAACAGAAGACGATCAATGGTATAATCGCAATGTAGGTCGTGAAATGGGGATCGATCGCATGAAGTTATAGACTGCTATTTATTTTTTAATAAGTGCTTCAAATTCTGCGCGTGTCAGAATCGGAATACCGAGTTCTTTCGCTTTATCTGCCTTGGAGCCGGGCTTGTCGCCGACGACTAGATACGTAGTCTTTCCACTCAGACTGGATCCAACGCGTCCACCGCGGGCTTCGATAGCCGCTTCCATGGCGGCATCGCGGAATCCGGTAAAGACAACGGTCTTACCGGCCCACGTTTGGGGAATCAGTTGCTTGGTTTCTTCTTGCACGGGTGCAGGTTTCATTTGCATTTGCAGATAGGCTTGGAGTCGATTCTCGCGAACAAAGGTTTTGTATCGCGGAATGCCTTCTAAGAAGGCAGTCGCTGTTTTTTCTTCAATGCCGGGGATGGCGATAAGAGACTCTACTGTCGCTTTTTCCATATCTGGAATATGAGAGAAGATTAGATCAAATCGGCGTTTACCGAAACCACGTCCGAAAGCGTTACTGGCCACTAAGATAGTAACCGGATCAGATGATGCTTTAGACATAGCTAAACGAATAGACTCGGTGAGTTTAGTCGCTAGCTTTTCTTTGAAGCCTTCAATTTTAAGGAAATCGGTGACTGTCATGCCTAAGATGGCTTTGACAGTTGTATAGCCGTTTTCGTAGAGTTTTGTGATCACTCCTTCACTCACGCCAACAGCATCGATTTTGTCGAAGAAGTGGATGAGCTGGGTGAGCGCACGCTCTTCAGGGGCAGTGGCAATGATATCAACATGTGTTGCATTCCACGCCCACTCGAATGCCGTCGGAAACGACGCGGTGGTTTGGGTCACAACACGAAGAATATGGGGGATAACATCGCCGGCACGAATCACGATAACACGTGATCCGGGTCCTACACGATGAGTCTCTACAAAGGCCGCATTAAAGAGAGTAGCTTGCCGGATTTCAACCCCGTCAATGACGACGGGTTCGGCTAACTTGGCAATCGGTTTAGCGAGTCCATCTTTAGATACGTTCCATTCGACTTCACCGACAGTGGCTTCGACCTGGTCTTGAGTCACGAGACTCTTAAAGGCAAAAGCGTAATCGGGATTTCCAGATACATTTCGAGAGTGGGGTTGATCATGATAGACAACAACTCCATCAACCACAAAAGGGCTATTGGCTTTGCGTGAAACCAAATATTGCGATAAGAACTCGACATTCATTTGAGATTCATCGATGCGAATGTGCTCGACGACGTGGAAGCCGCTGGTTTGTAACAGCGCCATTTGTTCAGACGGGCTCAAGCCCGCCGGTTGAATGACTTCATATGCCACAAAATCGATGAGTCGCATAATACGTAAATCGGGTGTTTTGGCGTTCATGATACCAGCAACGACATTACGGGGATTGCTACCTCCGCTTTCGGATTCTATTTGGCTCCAATGGACTTTAGACAGAAGCAGTTCGCCGCGTACGACGATCGATACGGATCCCTTCGAAGGGATCCCGCGTAGATAGGGTAGAGCATTAGAAATATCGTGTCCAATTACGCCGTTTCCCCGGGTATAAAGGGAATTTTCACAGAATAAGGCGGAAATTCCGTCGAGTTTATCCGAGACGAGATATGTACCTGGGAAATCCCTGATAAATCGCGAGAGAACCGCAGGATCCGCTTTGATTTTGTCAAGACTACCCATCGTAAAAGGGAGAGTCATTTTGTTTTTTTTTCCGAACACATGCTTAATGCCTGCATGACTGAGTTTAGTGAGAGCCGGGTGATGAGGATCCCGGGTTTCCAGGAGTTCTTTCATAGCATCATAAATTTCGTCAGAAGCGATAGGCTGAGAGCCTTCTTTATAGTAAGCAGTAGCCATTTTCACAAGCCATTTGCCTAATTCGTCATTACTGAAACTTGAAATAGTATCAAGATCAGGAATAGTAGAGGCAGAGGCAGAGATTTTCTTAGGAGGCATAGTATCCGTCAGCTTTAAGGTAGATATAGCATCTGATTTAAATCCTTTTTTATCACATATAGGCTTTATGTACTTTGATGGGAGGTCCGAGTCGTCGCGTCTTCATGGCATTAGGATCATAGGGTTCTTCATCTTCGTCTTTAGCCAATACTCTTGATTGGTTATTGATCCAAAATTGTGGTGCACCTATTCTAAATTGAGGCCGAGTTTCTGCTTTGTACCAGAAGACTTGATCTTCAAGTTTATTTGATTTCGCGGTATTGTCTATAACCATGCATTCAAAATTTTGCGTTACTTGATCGAGTACTTGACAAAATACGTCAAAAGTCGGAAACATCCCGGCATAATGATCGTAAATGCGCTTTCGATTAGAGACGATATTTTCACGTAGAATAAAGACATAATCGATGTTAGTACGAAGAGAAGGAGGGATGCCTAGAGGAAATTGGGATGTAAAGGCGAATAGAATCTTGCTATGTCTTCCGTTCATGAAGATAGAGCGCATGTTCTTATCACGTACCCATGAATTATCATATAAACAATCATCTAAGATGACAAAAGTTCTAGGATCTATTTTAGTTTGACCGTATATGGCTTCTTCTTCGTTTACTTTTTGCATGATCATTTTTTGTCGTTTGTTTATATTTTCAATGATGCCTGGTGCATACTCGTCATGAATGAACACTCCTGGCACGAAATCACCAAAGAATTTATTAGAACTCTCAGTAGGCGAGATGACGGTTCCTATAGGAATATCACTGTGGTAATACATGAGATCTCGAATAAGAAAAGATTTACCCGATCCACGTTTAGCTAACATACAAATGACTTTATCGTCTGCAATTTTGGACATATCGAATTTTTTTAGCTCGAGTTTCATGACTATAGATACGCAATATTTTTTATACTAGAAATTCGGCTCACTGAAAAATGACGAATTAGAAATTCGGCTCACTGAAAAATGACGAATTAGAAATTCGGCTCACTGAAAAATGACGAATTAGAAATTCG